>MDTD01083576.1_pt1 | contig 10751 bp, 12 predicted proteins | sample 811221 | NCBI WGS metagenome assembly MDTD01 (sample SAMN05326646, study PRJNA326480) | marine metagenome | isolation source: seawater | place: Pacific Ocean: South West | collected 2011
AAGAAGGAAGAGTTTTAGTAATAGCCGCAAATAAATGGGATCTTATTAAAAATAAAGAGGAAGTAAAATTAAATTTTTTAAATGCATTAAGTGATACCTTGTCTCAGTTAAGAGGAGTTCCTTTGGTGGAAATTTCAGCTTTAAAAAACAAGGGAATTAATAATTTGATGAATAGTGTAATGAAAATGTATAAAAAGTGGAATGTAAATATTCCTACGTCTAAATTAAATAAATGGTTATTATTGGCTCAGGAAATGAATCCCCCTCCATTGAGCTCAGGAAGATCTATGCGAATAAAATATTGTACACAGATTAATGTGAGACCACCTAGTTTTATACTTTTTACAAATTATGTAAAATCAATGAAGAAATCATATAAAAGATATATTTTAAATAATTTTAGAAAAGAGTTTGATTTTGATGGTGTACCAATAAGGATAATCTATAAAAATTCGAAAAACCCTTATTCTAAATAACTTTTTTTAAGTTTGTTAATAAACTTTTTTGCAGCTATTTGAGGAGTGACTAGACTTTTCTGGCTTTCTCCTGGAAATGATTTTTTTCTTAAATTACTCAATAGGGGACCTGGGTCATAAGTAGAAACTTTTAAATTAGATCTGTTTATTTCTTTATTCCAACTATTAACTAATACTTCTATTCCTTTAGAGCTTAATATATATGGAGAAAAATAAGGTTCTTGATATTTTTTCTTTTTGCATACCATAAAATATACTTTTCCTGAATCAGATATTTTTAATAGAGGTTCAAATACACGAATAATATTCCATGCCGCAATTATATTTATATTAATTAGTTTGTTAAAATCTTTAGGCGGTATATGGGATACAGGACTTAATTTTGGAAAAAATGAAGCTGAGTTTATTAAAATATCTATTTTTTTATATTTTTCAAAGATTATAGGACTCAATTTTTCAATTGATTTTGTGTGACTTATGTCTAATGGAACTAGTGTTGAAGTAATATTATTAATCTTTTTTATATTATCATCAATTTCTTCTAGTTTATCTATTCTTTGTCCAACTAAAATTAATTTAATATTTAATCTAGCCATTTCATATGAAATATTCTCTCCAAAACAACCTGTTGCTCCAAATATGAGAGCTATTTTTTTTGAAAAATCTACTGTATTCATCAATTTTCATTTAATAAAGAGAGTTGGTTATTTAAAGAACCTACATCCCTATCTATTAGTCTTGTAGGGTAGTCTCCTGTGAAGCAATGGTCTGTAAATTGAGGATTATTTTTATCACGGTTATTGTACCCCATGGATTTATATAAACCATCTAATGATAAAAAATGTAAACTATCCAATTTTAGAAGTTTTTCTATTTCTTTGATAGATTTTTTTGCAGCTATCAATTCATCAATAGTTGGAGTATCTATTCCATAGTAATCAGGAAATTTGATAGGGGGACTAGATATTCTCATATGAACTTCTTTTGCGCCTGCATCTTTCATCATTTGAACTATTTTTATTGCTGTAGTCCCTCGCACTATTGAGTCATCAATTAAAACAATTTTTTTATCTTTTATTATGCTTTTGTTTGCATTGTGTTTTAACTTTATCCCTAATTGTCGTATAGTTTGAGTTGGTTCAATAAACGTCCTGCCTACATAGTGATTTCTGATAATTCCTAAATTAAATGGAATATTTGAAGCTTCCGAATATCCTAATGCAGCAGGAACGCCTGAATCTGGGACCGGGATAACTATGTTTGCTTTTGTAGGATATTCTTTTGATAATTGTCTTCCCATTTCTTTTCTACATTCATATACGTTTTTGCCACCAATTATGCTGTCTGGTCTAGCAAAATAAATATATTCAAATATGCATGGTCTTATTGTTTGCTTTGGAAATGGTTTATAAGATTTTATACCTTTACTATCTATAACTACTACTTCCCCATTATCTATTTCTCTTATTAATTTAGCCCCTATAATATCTAATGCACATGTTTCAGAAGCTATGATTTTTGCTCCATTTAATTCTCCTAATACTAAAGGCCGTATACCTAATGGATCTCTTATTCCAATCAATTTTTTATTAGTTAGAGCCCCAATGCTATATGCACCTTCTAACTCAAATAAGGCGTCTATGACTTTTTTAATTATTGAATTTTCTTTACTTCTAGCTATTAAGTGAATAAATGCTTCTGTATCTGTTGTAGACTGAAATATTGCTCCTTCTTTTACTAGTTTGTGTCTTAGCTGAATTCCGTTTGTAAGGTTACCATTATGGGCACATGCAATTCCACCTCCCAATAAGTCCGCAAATAATGGTTGTACATTCTTTAAAGTAGTTTCACCTGTTGTAGAATATCGTACATGCCCTAAAGCAGATTCTCCTGGAAGTTTGTCTATTACAGATGATTTAGTGAAGTGATCTCCTACTAATCCCAAGTAAGGCTCGTTATTGAAATTTTTTCCATCAAATGTAACTATACCAGCACTTTCTTGTCCTCGGTGTTGTAAAGCATGAAGACCAAGCGCTGTTAATGCCGCTGCATCAGGGTGTCCAAAAACTCCAAAAACCCCACATTCTTCTTTAAGACTACTAGCATACATCTATATTAACATTCTTATTTATTTTTAAATAACAAATATATTTATTAACTTAATTATTTTCATTATTTATATTTGTTTCCCTATTATTTAAATCATTCAATTGATTACTATCTGAAGGTGTATACGATCCATCAGAACTGTCAACATTATTAATAATTTGGTCAGAAAATAAATTTTGATCTTCTATAATATTTTCTATTTTTAGGAAATCGGAATTAATATTAAATATATCCTTAGGTAGTAAAGTAACTATAAAACTGTTTACTAAAGTGATGAAATTATAAGTACGTGAATTACTTACCCATTCAGGAATATTTTTTTCTTTCCATAAAGATTTTTCTAAAAATATTGTAATGATTGATAATATTAAAACACTTCTAATAATGCTAAAAATCATGCCCATAAATTTATCAATTGGGCTAAGCAAGGAATTTTGAATATTTTTTGATACTATTTGAGTAATTAAAGTAGATAATAGTATTAAAATTAAAAAAATAATTCCAAAAGAAATTGCATCGGCTAAAATTTGAGGAGTAATAAAATTTCTTAAATTAGTAGCTAATATCCCATAATATTTTATTGATAACCAACCTGAAATAAACCAGCCTGTTAACGCTAAAGCTTCTTTTGCAAATCCTCTAAATAACCCTATAATTACTGATATTAATATTATTAATAGAAATATTATATCCGTTATATTTAGCGCTAAGTTGTTAAAACCCATTTGTATTTTTTCTTATAAAATTTATTAAATTATTAATTTAGGCATATTTCTTGCCATTTTACATATTACTTCATAAGGAATAGTATTATTTTTTTTTGCAAAATTTTCAAGAGTTCTATTTTTTCCAAATATTTCTACTAATGTTCCTGTTTTAACATTGTTATTTTTAAGTTTTGTTATATCAATAACAGTTAAGTCCATGGATATTCTTCCTATAATATTTACTTCTTTATCTTTTATAAATACGCTTCCAATATTAGATAATAGTCTAGACAGTCCATATGAATAGCCTATTGATATTATAGCTAATTTGCTCTTTTTTGTTATTTTATAGCTAGCTCCATAGCCAACAGTCATTCCTTTTTCAGCATCTCGTATTTGATAAACTTGTGTATATAATATTAATGTTTCATTAAGAGGATTATTTTTATTAATAGTAGGATTAATTCCTAAAAAAGCTGCTCCTGGCCTCACTATATCAAAATGATAATTTTTACCTAACCATATTCCAGAAGAATTACAAAGACTAGATTTGATTTTTTTATTTGTAATATTGGATAATAATAAATTTGCTTCATTAAATTTTTTTAGTTGAAGTTTATTAATATTATTATTTTTATCTTCTGCACAAGCAAGGTGGCTCATGATAAATTTAATACTTAAATTTTGAAAAAGTCTTTTATTTTTAACATTTTTTATATCACCTAAGTTTATTCCTAATCTATTCATTCCAGTATCTATGTGAATAATGCAAGGAATAGCTTTTTTAATTGATTTTTCCCAAAATAATATTTCTTTAAGGTCATTTAAAACTGGTATTAATTTATGTTTCTTTATTAGTTTTATGTTAATAGGAGATCCAATATTTAATACATAAATATTTATATTTTTAAATTTTTGTCTGAGTTTTATTCCTTCGTTAATATTTCCAACAAAGAAATTTTTAAAATTTGAAGTATATAAAATTTTAGTAAGCAATTCTGCTCCTATCCCATAACCCTCCGATTTAATTACAGGCATGATTTGTGAATTTTTTAATTTCTTAGAAATTATACTTATATTTTTTCTAATTTTAGTTTTATCAACTAAAATTACAGATCCGTTTAAGGAAATAATATTATTTATTTTATTATTTAAATTTTTTTTTCTTGTATTAGTTTTCATTATTAAATTTATTTTCATCTGCCAGATCAGAAAATTTTGTTAAAGATGCCTCAAAGTGTAGTTTGATATTTCCTATTGGACCATGTCTTTGTTTGGCTACTATTATGTCAGCTGTATTTTGAACCTTTTCTAATGTTTCTTGCCATTCAATATATCTAGTCTGAAATTTTTCATCACTTTCTGTTCCACTTTTTTTAGGTTCCGCTCTTTCTTCATAATATGACTGTCTATATACAAACATAACAACATCTGAGTCTTGTTCAATAGTACCTGATTCTCTTAAGTCAGCAAGTTGAGGCCTTTTATCTTCTCTTTGCTCTACTGCTCTTGATAGCTGGCTTAATGCCACTATTGGAACATTTAGCTCTTTCGCAACTGATTTAAGGCCTTGCGTTATTTCAGAAATTTCTTGGACTCTATTAGGAGATTTATTAATAGAAGACATAAGCTGTAAATAATCTAAAATTATAAGTTTCAATCCGTGCAATCTTTTTAATCTTCGGGCTCTGGTTCTAAGTTGAGGGACAGATAATGCAGGAGTTTCATCAATAAATAGTTTTCTATTCTCTATATTTTGACTTGCTCTAACAAGCCCTATAAATTGCTCATTATTAAGTTGACCTCTTCTAATTTTATCTGAAGGAACATTAGCTTGTTCAGCTAAAATTCTATTGGTTAACTGAATACTAGACATTTCTAAAGAACAAAATAAAACCGATTCAGATTTTTCTTCTATAATATTATTAGCAGAATTAAATGCAATATTAGTGGCTAAGGCTGTTTTTCCCATACTGGGTCTTCCTGCTATAATAATTAAATCTGATTTGTGCAGACCTCCAAGAAGTTCGTCCATGGCTTTTAACCCCGTAGTAACTCCTGATAATTGACCATCTCTTTTATGAGCAGATTCAGCACTTGCTATAGTTTCTGCTATAGTATTTTTAAAATTTTGAGGGCCGCTATTAATTTCTCCAGTTTCCGCTAGTGAAAATAAGTTGCTTTCGGCTAACTCAATTTGTGCAAAAGCATCCTCATCGACATTTGGATTAGAAGCTTGTATTGCTATTTCTTTGGAAAGTCTAATTAAATCTCTTCTTAATGAAAGATCATAAATCAATTTTGCATAGTGATCTGTGCTTGTTAAAGTATCTGTGGCTTCAGTGAGAGTTTTAAGATGGTTCTCACTATCAATTTCCATTAGTGCAGGATCTTTTTCAAAATATTGTGATAATGTAATAGGGTCAGCTATTTGCCCATTATTTATTAATTTTTGAGCAGCTTCAAATATTCTTCCATGAACAGGTACGAAGAAATGTTTACTTTTTAACGGTAAATCAAATAAAATTCTATTATATACTTCATTATCAGTAAGTATAGCCCCTAATAGAGCTTCTTCAGCATCTATTGAATGGGGTAGATTATTTATTGCTGAGTTTTCTAACTTATTATTTTCTAGAGAATTTATACTATGTATATTATTATCTGCCATAAAAATATTATAACATAAAAAGTAATTATAATTTAATGTGAATTATGTTAATTATGTGGAAAACGAGGATAAGATTTAAAAAATTTTATCTTATGCTTCGTTATCAGAAATTTGTTCGTCTTCTGCTTTTTTGTTTTCTTCAGGCTGATTATTTTCATTGCTTTCAATATTAGTCAGCTCTTCGTTTTCATTTTTTGACTCAAATGATTCTATTTTTTGAGCATCTATAATTTTTTGTTCTTCTATAGATTTAATTTCTTCTGCTTGAAATGTTAATTCTTCTAAAGTTCTGGCTATATTTACATTAATAGATACAATATACTCTGGATGAATTACTATTCTTACTTCGTGTTGTCCTACAGTTTTAATGACAGATTTTAATTGTACTTGTTTCTTTAAAACCTTATGGCCTTTATTATTTAATTCATCGGCGATGTCTTTAGTACTTACTGAACCATATAATTGACCTGAATCACTAGCTTGCTTGATTATATCTATACTAATATTCTGCATATTATTAGAAATATCCTCAGCTTCTTTTAATTTCTGAGCATTTAATTTTTCATATTTAGCTTTTTCTTTTTCATATATAGAAAGATTCTCTTTACTAGCACGTAAAGCTTTATTTTGAGGTAATAAATAATTTCTAGCGAAGCCGTCTTTTACTTTAACTATGTCTCCTAGTTTACCTATTTTTTCAATTCTTTCTAAAAGAATAACTTCCATATTTAATGCTCCAATTAATTAATAAAGAGACTGTATACTAATTTTATTTCTAATCAATATATCATTTATATTTTTTATTTATGTAATTTTCTAAAGTTATAAAAATTATCTAATATACCTAAGGCTGTAACTATAGAGAGGCTTATAGGAATAAAAAAAATTAAACCATATGAACTATATAGAAAAAAATTACCATAATTAATTTTCTTAGCAGCAAAATGTAAAATTGTTAAACCTTGAATTGTTATTGGGATGCTTATAATAATGGCAGCTGAAATTAATATAGGAAAATTTAAATTAAAAACTGTTATAGGAAGTAACAATAATATAAATAATATAATAAACCAATTTGGAATAATTATATCTATTAATTTATCTTTAATTTGAGATGATTTTTCATATTTAAATAATAAATTTTTAGCAATAATTAAATTTAATACTAAAATTATTATCCAGCTAGCTATAATAACTGAGGGTATTAAAGTTAAAATATTATCATTAATTATTAAATCATTTTTAGTTAATGCTTGTAAATTTTTATGGAATGCTTTTGAGAATTCCTCAATATTTTTTGAATAAAAAAAGGAAATTATAAAATATATTAAGCATTTGCATATGGAAATTTTAGAAATAATATTTCCATAATAAATATGTTTTTTATTAAGTTTTTCAAATGAAATTATTAAGGCAGGTAATGCATTTATTATAAAAAATAAGATTGCTGTATTTACTGAAGCAAAAAGTATAATAAAAAGAATACTAGAAAAAATACTTATTATTAGACTGAAGTAGTTAAATTTAAGACTAACTAAAAAAAAAGGTAATGGCGTAAAATATGAAAAAAAAAATATCAATGGTCCAAAAATTTTATATCCCACAGTAATTAATGCTGGAACAGTTCCAGCCAATATAGATATAAATATATTGCTTTTAAGAAACATCTATTGATTTATTATCAGCTTTCTACATATGAAATTAATGCTAAAATTCTTGCTCTCTTAATAGCTTGAGCTAACTTTCTCTGTTTAGGTGCAGATACAGCACTAATTCTTGCAGGAATAATTTTTCCTCTTTCTGATATAAATTTACTTAAGGTCTTTATGTCCCGAAAGTCTATTGGAAGTGCATCTGGACCACTAAAAGGACATGTTTTCTTTCTTCTAAAAAAAGTTTTAGAATTACTATCTCTTGAATTATTTTCTAACACTAATTTAGTCTCCTATTTATTTTCTTCTGATTTTTTTGACAGAATTGAAGGTTCTTTATTAATTTCTTTAGTTTTTATAGATAAATATCTTATTATATTTTCATCAATTCGCATATTTCTTTCTAGCTCGTGAATAGCATTACCGTTACCGTCAATTTTTAAGACTACGTAATGTCCTTTTTTATTTTTTTCAATTTTATATGCTAAATTTCTTAATCCCCAAGATTCAGTATCAATTAATTTAGAATTATTTTTTTCAAGTATTTCTTTTAAATCTGATATTGTTTTTTTAATATCGCTTTCTGCTAATTCTTGTCTTGCTATAAATATACTTTCATAAAATGCCATTTTAGTTCCTAAAATTATATTTCTTCTTTATATGGAGAGTTTTATTACCCTATATTAGTGTTTTGAGCAAGTATTCTTGTAAATAAGTTATAAAAAATTTTTATAATAGTATATAATAGAGATATTTAAATGTGGAAAGGGTATATAATGAAAGCATTCATTTTTCCAGGACAGGGCTCCCAAAAAGTAGGAATGGGACAAGACTTATATAACAATTTTACTGAAGCTAAAGAAGTCTTTGAAGAAGTTAATGATGCTTTAAATTTTAATTTGTCTAAAATTATATTTGAAGGTGATGAACAAGAACTAAAATTAACTGCAAATACCCAGCCGTCTCTGATGACTGTTTCTTATGCCGTTGTTAAAGTTATTGAATTAATGAGTGAAAAAAAAATATCTGAAATTGGGAAATTTGTTGCTGGTCATTCTTTAGGAGAATATTCAGCATTATTATCAGTTAACGCAATACCTTTAAGTGAAACTGCAAAAATACTTAGATTAAGAGGTAAGCTTATGCAAGAGTCTGTGCCAGTGGGAATGGGTTCAATGGCAGCATTAATTGGGGCTAATATAGAAATTATTTCAGAAATTAAAGAAAAATATCTTAAGGATGGTGAAATACTTGATATAGGTAATGATAACTCGCCTGGACAAATAGTTATTTCAGGAAATAAGACTGCTGTAGATAGAGTTGTAAAAAATTATAAAGAATTTAAAATAAAAAGAGCAATTGAACTTCCTGTTAGTGCTCCTTTTCATTGTGCTTTAATGGAACAAGTGTCTATTTCTATGGAAGATCCAATTAAAGAATTGAGCATGATAGAACCAGAGGTTAGCGTAATTAATAATGTAGATGCAGAAATAGTTAGTGATCCCGAGAAAATAAAACAAAATTTAATTAGGCAAATATGTGGAACAGTAAAATGGAGGGAAAGTATTCAAAAATTAATTTCTATGGAGGTAAGTGAATTTATTGAATTAGGTTCAGGAAGTGTTCTTTCTGGTTTAGTTAAAAGAATTGATAAGGAAAGTAATTCATATGCAGTGGAAAAAATTGAGGATATAGAAAATTTTGTAAAAAATTCATTGGGTTAGTGTTAAAAAAATAGGTGTTAGTATAATGTTTAGTTTAGAAAATAAAAATGCTGTGGTAACAGGAGCTACTGGAGGTATTGGCCAATCAATTTCTAAGATGCTTCATAAACAAGGTGCAAATGTATGTATTAGTGGCACGAATAAAGAAAAGTTAGATACATTAAATAAAAGTGAGGGTAATATTTATTCTTGTATTCAATGTGACTTGTCTGTCAGGTCGGAATTAGATGTATTTATAGAAAAAATAAATAAAAAGTTTGGTCATATTGATATTTTAATAAATAATGCTGGTATCACAAAAGATCAATTAGTATTGAGAATGAAAGATGATGATTGGAAAACAGTTATAGAAACTAATCTTTATTCGTCATATTTTTTATCTAAACTGGTTCTTAAAGGAATGATGAAAAGAAGATTTGGCAGGATTATACAAATAACCTCAGTAGTGGGTTTTACTGGTAACCCGGGGCAGGTTAATTATGCTGCTTCTAAATCTGGTTTAATAGGTATGTCAAAATCTTTAGCGATGGAGGTTGCCAGCAGGAATATAACAGTAAATTGTATTGCACCTGGTTTTATAGAAACTCCAATGACTGAAATATTAAATAATGAGCAAAAATCAAATTTAGAAGATAGAATTCCTTCTAAAAGACTTGGCAAACCTGAGGATGTTGGAGCTGCCGTGGTATATTTAGCTTCTGATGAGGCATCATATGTCAACGGAGCAACAATTCATGTAAATGGCGGATTAGCAATGATTTAAAGAAAAATATTAAATATATTGTTATAGTAAAATATAATAGATAAAAAAATACTTGAATATATATAAAGAATTTGTGAAAACATATTTAGATAGCTTTTTATTTAACCATAAAGAAGGAATAAAGTTAATGAGTGATATTGCCGATAGAGTAAAAGATATAGTAGTAGAACATCTTGGAGTTGAAAAAGATAAAGTTAGTGAGAATTCGAGTTTTATAGATGACCTTGGAGCTGACAGCTTAGATACAGTTGAATTGGTAATGGCATTTGAAGAGGAGTTTAGTATTGAAATACCTGATGATGCAGCAGAAACAATTACTACAGTCCAAGATGCGATTAATTTTATTGAAGACCAAAACTCTTAAAAAAAAAATTAAAGGATTCGATTTACATGAAAAGAGTGGTTGTAACTGGCTTAGGATTAGTAACCCCATTAGCTAGCAATGTTAGTTCTTCATGGCAAAAACTTATTAATTCAAATTCAGGAATTGAAAGAATACGTGATTTTGATATAGATGATTTACCTGCAAAAATTGCAGGTCATGTTCCTTTATTAGATGAGGATAATGGTTTTGATCCTAGTAGGTGTGTTGAACCTAAAGAGCAAAGAAAAGTAGATCGATTTATACTTTTTGCTATAGATGCAGCTG
>MDTD01007141.1_pt1 | contig 10750 bp, 10 predicted proteins | sample 811221 | NCBI WGS metagenome assembly MDTD01 (sample SAMN05326646, study PRJNA326480) | marine metagenome | isolation source: seawater | place: Pacific Ocean: South West | collected 2011
ATAATATATTAATCGCAGGCCGATCAAATAAGCTATTAGTTAGCGTAGATAATGGAACACATTGGACAAGCCTAAAATCTAAAAGAGACGTATCGTGGCAGGGGCTTTATTTTATAAATGAAGTTTCAGGAATAATGGTTGGAAAGGAGGGGCAATGTATGCAATTTCTTCTAACACCATAATTTTAAGCGTTAATTAGTGTTAAATGGATGCATTTACACATAAAAGACATTGCATTTTTTTTATAAGCGTCTTATTTTTATGAGCCTTAAATTTAAAATTTAAAAAAGACTATGGAAACAAGTACAGCCTCAGGTGCTTTAGATATAAAGGTCATTAATGACTTGATTCACAAAGAAAGTGCTTTTGTAGATGCCTTAACATCAGAGATAAATAAAAAAATTGTTGGACAAAAATACATGATAGAACGTCTTCTAATAGGCCTGTTAGGAGAAGGACACGTTCTTCTAGAGGGTGTTCCTGGCCTCGCTAAAACTTTGGCAATTAATACTCTATCTACTGCAGTAAATGCAGATTTCAGTCGAATTCAATTTACACCGGACTTGCTTCCAGCAGATGTGATAGGAACGATGATTTATAATATGCAGAAGAATGAATTTGCGGTTAAAAAGGGACCTATTTTTGCAAACTTCATTTTAGCTGATGAAATAAATCGTGCACCAGCAAAAGTTCAAAGCGCATTGCTTGAGGCTATGCAAGAGCGTCAAATCACAATTGGCGAAAACACCTTTTCTTTAGAAGAGCCATTTTTAGTGCTTGCTACGCAGAACCCCATTGAGCAAGAAGGAACGTATCCATTACCAGAAGCGCAGGTCGATAGATTTATGTTAAAAGTAGTCATTGATTACCCTGAGCTCGAAGATGAGAAAAAAATTATTCGTCAAAATCTTAAAAAGGAAGCCGTTGCTATAAACGCAGTAGTTGATAAAGCACAAATATTAAGAGCGAGAGAGGTTGTTAAGGAAGTTTATATGGATGAGAAAATAGAGCAATACATTGTTGATATTGTTGGAGCAACCCGCTATCCATCAAAATATAATCTTTCAGACCTTGAGCCACTCATTGGTTTTGGAGCTTCGCCAAGAGGGAGTATTAATTTGGCAAAAGCAGCAAAAGCATATGCCTTTATTCGTCGTAGAGGTTATGTCATACCTGAGGACGTACGTGCTGTTTGCATGGATATTCTAAGACATCGAATAGGTTTGACTTATGAAGCAGAAGCAGAAAACGTGAAAGTAGAAGATATAATTACCTCAGTATTAAATGCAGTAGAGGTTCCTTAGACTAGATGGACACTAAAGAAATACTCAAGAAAGTAAGAGCTATTGAGATTAAGACAAGGCGTTTGTCTGATCACATCTTTTCTGGAGAATATCATTCTTCCTTTAAAGGAAGAGGGATGTCCTTTAGTGAAGTAAGAGAATATGCATTTGGAGATGATGTAAGAGGTATCGATTGGAACGTAAGTGCTCGCTTTAATACACCTTATGTTAAAGTGTTTGAAGAGGAGAGAGAGCTAACTATGGTGCTTTTAGTTGATGTGAGTGCTTCAGAAAGTTTTGGCACAAGGACGCAAACAAAAAGTCAGATGATTACAGAGATTTGTGCAGTTCTTGCTTTTTCTGCTATAAAAAACAATGATAAAGTAGGTGTCCTTTTTTTTAGTGATAAGGTCGAAAAATACATCCCACCACAAAAAGGCAAAAAACATATTCTTAGGATTATAAGAGAGCTTATTGATTTTAAAGCAACTTCTACAGGAACAAATATTGCAGAGGCATTGAGCTATATGAGCAATATGCTTAAGAAAAAAGCAATTGGTTTTGTTATTTCCGACTTTATGGATGAAACGTACCAAAAAGCATTAAGTGTTGCGGGTAGAAGACATGATTTAACAGCGATTAAAATTAATGACTTTCATGATCGAGTTTTGCCAGATATTGGATGGGCTAAATTTCTAGACCCAGAAACTAAAGAGCAAACATGGGTTGATACCAATTCAAAAGAGATGCAGACATTATATAAAGGGCAATATGATGCTCAGGAAAGCTATTTTGAATTGGCTTGTAATAAAAGTGGTACAGGTAAAATCAAGATACAAACAGACGAGTCTTACGTAAAGGCTTTGCTAGCATATTTTAAGCAGAGAGGATGAGGAAGTATTTATTAATCATATTTGGCGTACAGCTGTTTGCATTATTTGGTCAATATAATTTTCAAATGCGTGTTGATACCAATGCAGGTCTTATTGGGGAGCCAATTCAATTGGATTTACAGGCAGTTATGCCATCTAATACTAACTTTTCATGGCCCATTTATGAAGATAGTGTAGGACCCTTAGAAATATTAAGAAGAACGCCTTTAGATACTATTGATACAGCTGGTCAGTGGGTCATTTTACAATCATTTTTGTTAACCCAATTTGACTCGGGATATTACAGAATACCGCCACAGGCAATGGCAATAAATCAAGAAAATAAAACAGACTCCCTATATACGGCAGCTCTATCTGTTATTTATAATACAGTGGCTATTGATAGTACAAGTATGCCTTATGATATTCGAAGGCCTCTAGATGTCAAATATTACTATATCCAAGAAATTATAATTGGTTTTTTAATTCTGCTTTTGATAGCAGGCCTTATTTTTATTTATGTTAAATATTATAGAAAACCTCAAAAGGTTTCAGAGGATATAGAAAATCAAACACCGTATGATATTCGTGCATTAGAAGCGCTCAACATATTACACGAAGAAGAGGCCTGGAAGCAGTGGGAGCAGAAACCATACTATTTTGAATTGTCCATTATCTTAAGAGCTTATTTAGAAAAGCGCTATGGATTTCTAGCATTAGAGTCTACTACTGACTCTATTAAAGAAGCCTTAGAAAATATTGCTTTAGATTCGGGTCAAAAAGAATATTTAATTGAATTATTGTCTGATAGTGATTTAGTAAAGTTTGCGAAAGTAAAACAAAGCATAGAATCAGCAGAAAAGGCATGGCATGTTGCTAATAATTTTATAGAGGCTACCCGTTTAAAAGAAGAATTGCCGTCATTAGAAAATATAAAAGAGGATGTCAATGCATAGTATAGAATTTGCACACCCACAATTTCTATGGTTATACGCTTTAATTCCACTTTATGCGTTGTGGTACTATTATAAAGGAAGGCATCAAGAAGTGCGTTTCCGTTTGCCTTCAGCTAGTTTGTTTAAAAAGCATCAAAGCTGGAAAAATCATTTACAGAAAATATTGGTTTTGTTGAAAATAGTGGCATTTGGTTTTTTGGTATTTGCGATGGCTAGGCCACGAACTCATGAGCTAAGTGAGCGAACATTTGGAGATGAAGGTATTGATATAGTCCTAGCAATGGATATTTCAGGTAGTATGCAAGCAGAAGACTTTAAGCCAAACCGTATGGAGGCATCAAAAGAAGTAGCCTTGAACTTTATCAAAAGTCGTCCTACAGATCGTATTGGTTTAGTCGTTTATTCAGGAGAGAGCTTCACACAATGTCCTTTGACTTTAGATCATTCCATTGCTAAAAACTTATTGCAAGATGTTAATATTGGAATGATAGAAGATCAAAGCACTGCTATTGGTGTTGGTTTAGCAACATCCGTAAATAGACTCAAGGAGAGCAAGGCAGAAAGCAAGGTTGTTATTCTATTGACCGATGGTGTAAATAATAGTGGTTTTATAGATCCACAAACAGCAGCGGAAATAGCAAAGCAATTTAAAATAAGGGTTTATACTATAGGTGTTGGGACGTATGGTAAAGCACCCTATCCTTTTGATACACCATTTGGTAAGCAATACAAAAATATAGAGGTAAATATTGATGAAGAAGTTCTCAGTCAAGTTGCTGAAACTACTGGAGGGAAATATTTTAGAGCAGATTCTAAAAAGGCTTTAAAAAGCATATATAAGGAAATTGATGAAATGGAAAAAACGGAGTTAGAGTCCATAGCCTATCAACGTTATGAAGAGCTGTTTTACCAATATTTGTTAATTGGTTTTGTGTTGTTGAGCTTGGAGTATCTTTTGCGTTTAACTTACTTTAAAAGTAGAATAGCCTAATATGGAGTCTTTTCAATTTGAACATATTAACCTTCTTTGGCTCTTAGTAGTATTGCCGTTATTGGTATTGGCATATTTTATTTATTTAAGCCAAACGAAAAGGCGTATTAAAAAAATTGGAAACCCGGATTTAATAGCAGCCTTAGCACCAGAAAACTCAACTCGAAAAAGGAATATTCGATTTATCCTTTACCTGTTTGTGTTTCTTTTTTTAATTATAGCAGTAGCAAAGCCTCAGCTAGGTTCAAAACTTGAAACTATAGAGCGTAAGGGGGTAGATTTGGTTCTGGCACTAGATGTGTCCAAAAGCATGTTAGCAGAAGATATAACACCAAATCGACTTGAAAGAGCCAAACTTTTTGCCTCTAAGTTAATTGATAACTTAAAAGGAGACCGCTTGGGTATTATCGTCTATGCTGGCCAGGCCTATGCACAAATGGCAATAACTTCAGATTATGCAGCCGCTAAGATGTTTCTTAATAATATAAATACCAATATTGTACCCTCTCAGGGTACAGACATTGCGGGTGCCGTGAACATGGCGGAAAAATATTTAAGTCACAGCGAAACAAAAGAGCGAGTACTTTACATTATATCTGATGGTGAAAACCATGAAGAAGGCGCTATAGAAGCAGTTTCAGCAGTTTATAAAAAAGGTGTTCAAGTTCATTGTTTGGGGGTTGGCATGCCTGAAGGTGGACCGATACCTAGAAAAAGAGGAAGCAGTGATTTTAAAAAGGATAGGGATGGTAATGTAGTAATAACAAAACTTGACGCAGAAATGTTGCAGAAAATAGCTCAAGCAGGAGGAGGAAGTTTTGCTCATCTTGTCAGTGTGCAAAGTGCAGTTGACTTCTTTATAGAGGAAATTAGTGGCTTAGAAAAAACAAAGTTTGAATCTAAACGTTATTCAGATTATGAAGATCAATATCAATGGTTTTTAGGATTTGCACTGTTATTTTTGTGCATCGAAATTATTTTGCCCAATACTAAATCTAATTGGATACGTAAATGGAAAGTCTTTGATGTGTAGACAAATAATCACAATAGTACTAATAGCGACATTCAGCCTGATTTATGGGCAGACTCAAGAAAAGCATGCATTACAGGGAAATCAGGCTTATAAAGAGGGTATGGAGTTAATGCAAGAAGCTCAAGAATTGGGTCAGGATAGCACAAGGGTTCAACAAGCACAATCTAAAATGGCTGCGGCTCAAAAGTCTTTTACAGAAGCAGAGGTGCGCTATAAAAAGGCTATAAAAACAAAAGATGAGAAATATCTAGAAGCGGAATTTAATTTAGGGGATGCTCTTTTTAAACAGGGGCGTTATGATGATGCGAGGCAAAAATTCGAGAGCATTATTGAAGATCCAAAGACTCCACCTACAATAAAAGGTTATGCCCATTTTAACATAGGAAACGCTCACTTACAAGAGTTTGCTCAAGATCCTCAGGAAAACAAAGATAAGATTGATGAAAGTATAGAGTCTTACAAGCAGGCTTTAAGAATGAATCCAAAAGATGCCAATGCTAGGTTCAACCTAGAATTTGCTCGAAACCTTAAGCAAAAGCAGCAACAGCAACAACAGCAGCAGCAACAAGACCAAGATCAAAACAAAGAAGAGAAGGAAGATCAAAAACAGGATCAAAACAAAGACAAAGAGCAAGAGCAAAACAAGGATAAAGACAAAGAACAAAAGGGCGAAAATCAAGAAAAGGATAATAAGCAAGAGAAAGAGGAGGAAAAAGGGCAAGAAGAGAAAAAAGATGAAATAAGCAAAGAAGAAGCAGAACGTCTTTTGAAGGCACTTGAAAATAAAGAAGAAGAGCTTCAAGAGGATCGAAAGGATCAAAAAGTTAAGGGAGGTCGAGTAATTATAGAAAAGGATTGGTAATGAAGAGATTAGCGGTCATAATAACCTTTTACTTTAGCTTGTTTTTAGTGCATGCTCAGGAGTTCGTGGCCAAAGTTAGTACACCAAAGATTGGTATTAATCAAAGCTTTAATTTGAGCTTTGAGCTAAATGGCACAGGATCTTCATTTAAAGCACCAGAACTAAAAAACTTTCAAATAGTTAGTGGGCCGAATCAGTCATCATCGATGTCTATGGTGAATGGTTCTATATCTCAATCATTAACCTATTCTTATACACTTCGACCAAGAAAGCTTGGAAAGTTAAAAATAGGTAAGGCGAAAATACATTGTAATGGCCGCCCGTTAATGTCTAATGAGTTAACAATACAAGTGCAAAAAGAAGATGTGGCTGCGGCTAAAAAGAGCAATCAAAGAAAAAGTCGCAATCCATTTTCTAGCGACCCGTTTTTTAATCAAAACAGAAATCAGCAACAAAGTCAACAAGTAGATTTATCAAAAGAGATACATTTAGTATTAAATGTAACTAGAAGAAAAATGTATTTGGGGGAGCAGTTTTTAGCCACGTATAAAATATATTTTAACCATAACATACAAATAGAAGATTTTAGCCTCTCTCCAAAGTTTAAAGGCTTTTGGTCTCAAGACATTAAGGTCCCAGAAAACAATGTAAAAAGAGAAAACTATAAGGGTAAAACATATAATGCAGCCCTTATAAAGAAAGTGTTGTTAACGCCGCAAAAGTCAGGCGATTTAGAAGTAGATGCGTTAGGTTTAAAGTTAAATGCCCAAATACAGCAAAGAGGAGGGTGGGGCTTCTTTAACAATTATAGAAATGTCAAACATAATGTAGAAAGCAATAGCGTAAGAATCAAAGTTAATCCATTGCCAAAAGAAGGCCAGCCAGCTAATTTTAAAGGGGCAGTTGGTCAATTTACGCTTAAATCTAATCTTAGTACAGAACAGGCAAAGACAAATAGCTCTGTTAGCTTAACAGTAAAACTTAATGGAAGTGGTAATTTGCCTTTGGTGGAAGTTCCAGAACTAGAAGTTCCTCAAGACATTGAAGCATATGACCCAAAAACAAAGGAGAGTATAAAAATATCAGGTTCGCGAAACATTGGGACTAAAAGCTATGAATATTTGTTAATACCCAGATATGCAGGAAAGTACAAAATAGAGCCTTTAGAGTTTGTTTATTTTGACCCCAAAAAAAAGGCTTATAAAACATTAAAAACACCCACCTATACACTTGATGTAGAAGGAGAGGAAAAACAATCAACTAATAATACAACTTACGCTTATAGCTCAAAAGATGAAGTCAATTTACTAGGCAAGGATATATTATATATTAAGAGTGATGGGGTGCCAGAGTTAGCGCAAGAGGCATATTATGGATCTTGGTTATTTCATCTCTTATGGGTTGGTTCAATAGCCCTATTGATAGCCGCCATTATATGGGTACAGCATTTACAAAACATGTTGTCTAATGTTGCTCTTTTGAGAAGGAAAAAAGCAGGTTCAGTAGCATTGAAACATTTGAAAGAGGCGAAAGTATATATGGAGTCTAATGATACGTCAGCTTTTTATAACTCCTTATCAGCAGGTCTTAGTGGTTATGTAAAGGATAAAATGGGTTTAAAGCAATCAGAACTTTCTACAGAACAGATTGAAAAGACAATAAAAGAACAAACCTCTAATGAGAGTATTTCGGAAGGTTTTTTAAGCTTAGTAGAAGCATGTCAGATCGCTCGTTTCTCACCAAACTTAGATGTATCTAGTATGCAAAAAGATTATTTAAAAGGCGTTGAGCTCATAAATCAAATGGAGAAAGAAATATGAGAATCATAATAGGCATACTAAGTGTTTTTATTTGGCAAAGTATGATGGCTATTGATGCTAATAATGCCTTTCAAAAGGGAAATAAATACTTTGAGGCTCAGGAATATGGAAAGGCAATAGAAGCTTATGATAGTTTATTAATGCTAGATTATCGCTCTTGGCAGCTGTATTATAATATTGCAAATGCATATTATAAAACAAATCAGCTTGGAGAGGCAATCTTGCATTTTGAAAGAGGGCTTAGGCTATCTCCTGGCAATAAAGATATAGAATACAATTTGGCGCTTTCAAAAGCCAAGACGGTAGATAAAATTGAAGCTATACCAGAATTTTTCTTAAGTCGTTTTTGGAAAAAAGCAGCCGCCACATTTCATTCAGATAGTTGGGCTATAGTGTTTAGCCTTCTGTTTTTTATGTCATGCATATTATTTGCATTGTTTTATGCTACAAGAGAAAAGGGCGTTAAGAAGCTTACTTTATCATTGTCTGTTCTTTTATTTTTCATGAGCCTTTTCTTTATTTTATTAGCGAATAAACAATTAGAATCAGAACAGCGTGTTGATAGTGCTATTGTTATGTCAGAAAATGAATACATTAAATTTGCCCCTAGTGAGTCAAGTAAGGATGCATTTATGTTACATGAAGGCACAAAAGTGAGTATATTAGATGTTCTTGATGAATGGTGTGAAATTAGAATTGCCGACGGAAAACGTGGGTGGATGCCAGCATCAAGTATAGAAGTCATCTAATGAGTGAGAAGTTTCAACCAAAGAAATTTGAATTTAAGCCAATCGATCTTCGAAAAGCCTTAGTTCAAAAACCTAAGCTAAGTAAAATCACGTTTAAAGGTATAGGTAATACAGGCTTGCATTTTGATCTACCGCCAAGAACCATGAATTTTTATGACTATGTGGTCATGGCTCTTTTAATAGCCTTTTTTATTCTTTTTGTCTACGTAACCTATTGGCTTATCGTAATGAATATATGGTATGGCTATATTCTCCCATGGATTTTATGGGGTGGTTATATATATGCTGTATATCGAGAATATGCCTCGTTTAAGACCTTGTATAGTCTAGAAATCACAAATACTCATTTTAGCATGATTCAAAATAAAAGTGAAAAAATCAAGAGAAAGGATATTCTTTTGGAAAATATTGTTCAATTTAGAATGAATTCTTTAGGACCCTCTGTGATGTATATGCAAAGCGAACAAGATGAGATGGAGGACCTATTTATGGAGTTTTCATCTAAAAGAGAACAAGAATGGATAATCTCAATATTAAGATCAATTGTATACAATGTTAAAAAGAAGGTGGTATAGGCTTTGGAGTGCAGTAATAGTTTCTTGCCTATTAGTAAGCTGTGAGAAAGAAAAGGGTTTTGATCCCTTAAAAAGTATTCCAACAAGTTCTAGTGTGATTATGTCTTTAGACATGAAGAGTATTTCTTATCAACTAGCGTGGGAGGCTTTTACTAACTGGGATAAAATGAATGAGCTGAAAACCTTTAGCGCGTTTGACAAAGCAGAGAAACCAGAGGATTTGGGTCTTAATATGTTGGAATATTATTACGCCTTCGTTAATCAAGCAGAAAATAATCAAAATGAATATAGTGCAGCCATAATTCCTATTAAAGATTTAGTCAAGTTTAAAAAACGATTAGATAAGGTTGAGGACATACATGAAAATTACACATTAGAGGGTTATGAGGTTTTTGAAACTGAGGATATGGCCATATTAATAGAAGGTAATTGGGCCATTTGTTTATTAGATTTTAATGATAATCATGATAGTTTTCAAAAAGAGCTTAATCATCTCTTAAACCTAGATAATTATATAGCTAATGAGAAAGAGCTAAAGGAAGGGATTAAGCAAGATAAAAAGCAAGCAGTCGTTTGGATTGATCTTCAAAAGATAGTCAAAGCTGCAAAACTAGATGAAAGCTCTTCAGTTAGCAATGAAATGACAAAAGAGCTACAAGTGTTAGCAGGTATTGACTTTCAAAATGGCACAATGAAAGTGGACTTAGACCTATTAGTTGACAAAAATAAAACCCTTTCTCAAGTAAAAAGTTTAGGGCCAATTTCGCCAATGCTAAATAAGTATATAAGCAATGGGGCACATTCCTATACAGCAATACATCTCAACGCAAATGTTTGGCAGAATCCATTAAAGCTTTTTGTAAAGAAATATGAGAAAATAATGAATAGTAAAGGCATTAATCTAAATAAAACAATAGATGCCTTTGGTGAGGATGTTTTGTTGAATCTTGAACGATTTCATTTTGAAACCAAAAAGGTTTATGATTTTAAAACAGAAACTAAAAAAGATAAAACACAGCTGTCTTATGATTGGTCAGTTGTGTGTGGAGTTAATGATGCTCAAACAATAAAGGAAAGCCTTGATAAAATGAATTTTCTAATGATTTTTAAAGATGTGGACTGTTATAATGTTTTTGGGGGTATGTTTTACATTAAACTGGATGAAGAGGCCATAAAGTTTAGCAACAATAGAAATTATTTACAAACAGAAATATCCTCATACGATAAGGACAAGGACTTAAGTCTGCATAATTTTTATCATTATACCAATCTTTCAAAAATCGCCACTGCCTTGCAGTCAGATCCAAACAACAAGTGGAATGTTTCATTAAAGGCTATAGGCTCTAATATTGATGACTTTGATATTAAAGGCTTTGATTTTGCTCAAGGAAGTGTTGGTTCGAAGATGAACGTAAATTTTAAAGATCGTAGTCAGAGTAGTTTATTTCAGTTTATGCGTTTGATCTTTGGAGCAGCTAAGGGCTTAAATCAAGAAGCGGATTCAGTAGCTAAAGAAGCGGATTCAGGAAAGTCTTCCCTCAAAAAATAAAATTTGGCATACACTCTAGATCATATATGCCCCAATTATATTCAATCAGACAATAATAGC
>MDTD01192748.1_pt1 | contig 10750 bp, 11 predicted proteins | sample 811221 | NCBI WGS metagenome assembly MDTD01 (sample SAMN05326646, study PRJNA326480) | marine metagenome | isolation source: seawater | place: Pacific Ocean: South West | collected 2011
GTATAATTCCTCCAAAAATATTTATGAAAACTGATTTAACATTTTTATCTGATTGAATTATTTTGAAAGCTTTAATCGCTCTTTCTTTATTTGCAGTACCTCCTAAATCTAAAAAATTAGCTGGTTCCATTCCAAATTGTTTAATAATATCCATAGTTGCCATAGCTAGACCAGCCCCGTTAACCATACAGCCAATTTTTCCATCAAGTTTAATATAAGCCATATCATTTTTAGAAGCTTCAAATTCTAATTCATTTTCTTCCGAAGTATCTTTTAATTTTTCAATTTCTGTTTGCCTGTATAATGCATTATCATCAATATTAATTTTAGCATCAAGCAAAATTAATTTTTCATCTTTTGTTACAACAAGTGGATTAATTTCAATTAAAGATGCATCTATTTCTATATAAGCTTTACATAAATTTGAAATAACTTCTTTGAATTGATTAAACTCATTGGTAGAAAAATTTAGTTTCTTTTGAAGACTTTTACTAATTGAAAAATTATCTAAATCATCAAAATATACGTGCTCAATTCTTTCTGGTGTTTTTTCAGCTATTGATTCAATATCTACACCACCAGCATCAGATACCATCATCATTAATTTTGATAGATTTCTATCAAGCAAGATACTTATATAATATTCTCTATCAATATCACATCCAGCTTCTAGATAAATTCTGTTTACTAACTTTCCTGCACTACCTGTTTGTTTAGTTATTAAGGTGTTACCCATCATACCTTTTGCAATTTTTTGAGCATCATTGACTGAATTTGTGATTTGTACTCCACCTTTATCATTAAATGGCTTTAAAAACTTCCCAGCTCCTCTCCCTCCAGCATGTATTTGTGATTTAATAACCCAGGGAGGTCCCTTGATATTTTCTAAATCATTTTTTAGACTGTCAAGGTTTTCAATGTAGCTCTTACCTTCGAGAATAGGCAAGTTATACTTTCTTAAAAGATTTTTAGCTTGATATTCATGCAAATTCATTAATAAAATGTAATAGTTAGATTAATCGAAAATACAATTATTTTTTATTTTTCTTATTTAAAAGCTTAGTGGACAATTTAGTTAATATTTTTACTGCATTAACTGAATGATTAAATTCTTTCTTTTCACTATTATTAAGTTTTAACTCTATAATTTTCTCAACTCCATTTTTGCCAATGATAACAGGAACTCCAACATAAAATCCATTAACGCCATATTCACCTTTAAGATAAGCAGCACATGGTAATAATCTTTTTTGATCCAGCAAATATGACTCAGCCATTTGTATTGCTGATGAAGCCGGTGCATAAAAAGCTGAAGTTTTCATAAGTTTAACAATTTCTGCTCCACCATCACGGGTTCTTTGAATAATTTTTTTAATTTTTTTATCAGTTGTCCAATTCATTTTAATTAATTCAGGTACTGGTATGCCCGACACTGTTGCATACCTAATAAGTGGCACCATTGTATCACCATGACCACCTAAAACAAATGTGCTAATGTCTTTGATTGAAACATTAAATTCTTTTGATAAAAAATATTTTAGTCTTGCGCTGTCAAGCACGCCTGCCATTCCGACACACATATTTGTTTTTAATCCAGATGACTTCTGAAGCACACTTACCATGGCATCCAGAGGATTAGTTATGCAAATTACAAACGCCTTAGGGCAGTATTTTTTTATATTTTTTCCAACATTTTGGATAATTGATGAATTCTTCTCTACTAGATCATCTCTTGACATTCCAGGCTTTCGTGGAAAACCAGCAGTCACTATCACAATGTCAGAGTTTTTAATATCTTTGAAATTTGAGGTTCCTTTTAATTCAGCATGAAACCCTTCAATAGATGATGATTGTGCTAGATCTAAAGATTTGCCTTTGGGCATATCTTCAAAAATATCTAATAAAACTACATCACCCAACTGTTTTAAGGAAAAAAGTTGTGCAAGAGTTCCACCTATGTTTCCTGCTCCAACTAGAGCAATCTTTTTTCTCATAAAAGTTCTATACTGTAATTATAATTCTGTAACAATAGCCTTTTTTAATCCTGCAATTTCTTTAGCAGGATTTAATCCTTTAGGACAAGATCGCGTACAATTCATTATTGAGTGACACCTATAAAGCTTTAAAGAATCATTTATAGCAGATAGCCTCTTCTTTCTCTCAGAGTCACGAGAGTCTTCAACCCATCTTGCTGCTTGTAGTAAAACTGCAGGACCTAAATATTCGTCACCGTTCCACCAATAGCTTGGACAAGATGTTGTACAACAGAAACACAGAACACATTCCCATTTGCCATCAAGCTTTTCTCTGTCTTTAGGAAGTTGTTTTTTTTCTTCATAATTATTATCTATTTTTTTTTCTTTACTATCAGATCTTTCAAGCCATGGCTTAATTGAGGCTAGTTGTTCATAAGCTTTGCTTAAATCTGGCACCAAGTCTTTAACAACACGCATGTGTGGTAGTGGATATATTTTTATATCTTTTTTAACTTCAGACATACTTTTCAGACAAGCCAATGTATTAACTCCATCAATATTCATTGCACAAGAACCGCAAACACCCTCGCGGCAAGACCTTCTAAAAGTTAATGTTGGATCAATTTCATTCTTAATTTTCATCAAAGCGTCTAACACCATTGGTCCACACTTGCTTTGATCTATTACATAAGTATCTAATCGCGGATTATCATTGTCATCCGGATCCCACCTATAAATTACCAATTTTTTTGGCAACTTTGGGGTTTCTTTGCTTGAGTGCAATTTTCCGTTAGTTACTTTTGAGTTTGCTGGCAGTGAAAATTCAACCATCAATAAACTCTTCTTTTAGGTGGAATTGGTTGTACGTGATTAGTTAATGTATTCATGTGAACAGCTCTTGAACCCATATTTACATCTCCTTTACTATTTAACCAAGCTAAAGAGTGAACTAACCAGTTTTTATCATCTCTTTCCTTATAATCTTCGCGTGCATGGGCTCCTCTGCTTTCTTTTCTATTTAGAGCAGAATAAAGCGTTACTTTTGATTGAGCCATTAAATTATGTAATTCCAGGGCCTCTACAAGATCGGTATTAAAAACAAGTGACTTATCTTTAATATCAATATCATCCATGGAACTTTCAATTTTCTGATACTCTTCAATTCCTTTTGAAATTAAATCATGAGTTCTAAATACTGCACATTTTTTTTGCATAACATGCTGCATTGAAGTTCTAAGCTGCCCCGTTGTAGAACTACCTTTGCTATATCTTATTTTATCAAACCTTTGAATAATGTAATCAGTTCTAGATTTACTTATTTCAATTTTTTTTGAATTTGGTGATACTTTTTCTTTACAAGTTAAACTTGCTGCTTTTCCATAGACAACTAAATCAATTAATGAATTTGTGCCAAGTCTATTTGCTCCATGAACAGATACACAAGCAGCTTCTCCAACTGCCAGCAAACCTTCACATATGTTATCTGGATTTTGATCTGTTGGTCTTAGTACTTCTGTTCTATAGTTTGTAGGAATACCACCCATATTGTAATGAACTGTTGGCAAAACTGGAATTGGATCCTTAGTTAAGTCAACTCCTGCAAAAATTTTTGCTGTCTCAGAAATTCCTGGTAATCTTTTATGTAAAGTGTCAGCATCGATATGCTCAAGATGCAAAAGAACGTGATCAGAATTTTCTCCGCATCCTCTATTTTCGCTAATTTCGATTGTCATTGCTCTGCTTACAACATCTCTTGAAGCTAAATCTTTTGCATTGGGTGCGTATCTTTCCATAAATCTTTCACCATCACTATTTGTTAAATAGCCACCTTCACCCCTTGCACCTTCGGTGATCAATACACCAGCACCATATACTCCAGTTGGATGAAATTGGATAAACTCCATATCAGATAATGGTAAATTTTGTCTTAAAGCCATTGCACTTCCATCACCTGTGCAAATATGTGCACTTGTTGAAGAAAAATAAGCTCTTCCGTAGCCGCCGGTAGCGAGTATAGTTTGATGAGATAAAAAACGATGTATTGAACCGTCTTCAAGACACCAAGCAACAGCACCTATGCAATTGCCGTTATCGTCTGAAATTAAATCAAGTACAAAATATTCAATATAAAATTCAACATTATTTTTTAAAGATTGTTGATATAGAGTATGCAGTAAAGCATGACCCGTTCTATCAGCTGCAGCACATGCTCTCATAGCTGGGGCACCTTCTCCATTATTTGTAAGATGACCACCAAACGGTCTTTGATAGATTTTTCCATCATCAGTTCTGCTAAAAGGCATACCATATTCTTCAAGCTCAATTACCGCCTCTGGAGCTTTGGAACATAAATATTCAATTGCATCCTGATCTCCTAGCCAATCAGATCCTTTAACGGTATCATACATGTGCCATTTCCAATTATCTTCTCCCATGTTGCCTAGGGCGGCTCCTATTCCGCCTTGAGCAGCAACGGTATGACTCCTAGTAGGAAAGACTTTAGAAATACAGGCCGTTTTCAACCCTGCTTCAGCACAACCAAGCGTTGCCCTAAGACCAGAACCCCCAGCCCCTATAACAATGACATCATAATGATGATCTATTATATTGTATCCTTTAGACATTAAAAATACTCGATTTCATTATAAAAATAGTCATTAAAATCATTAATATATATGCAAATAAATTAATAATCCGTTTACTTAAATTATTAATTTTTTTCGATGTGACATAATCATCTATTATTGTTTGAAGACCAAGTTTTGCATGCAAGAGCATAACTATCATCATAACATAAAACAAAAGAGAGTTTATATATGATTGAAAAAAATAAATAGTTTCATCATATTCCATCTTCGATAAAGAAATGGCGGAATATATAAACCAAAATGTCAGAGGAATAAGAATTAAAGCTGTTACTCTTTGTATTATCCATTTAAGTGCATAGTTTTTCATACTAATAACCATACTGCTATTGTTGAAACTAATGTAAGAAATAAAACTATGTAACCTGACCTATAAACCGTAATTAGATCCATACCAATACCAAATGACCAATAAAGCTTTCTACATCCGTTGTATAAATGATAAAAAATACCAATTGTCCAAATTATTAAAATAAATTTAAATAGGATATTTTTCGAAATTATTTCGAAATATATAAAATAATTTGGTCCTAAACTAATAAGTAGAAACCAAATCACAATTAGAATTGAACCAATACTTAATCCTATACCCGTAATTCTATGAAAAATAGAAAAAAGAGCTGTTAGCACCTTTTTATGTATAGAAAGATGTGGTGATAATGGTCTATTATCAGTCATTTATGAATATATTTTTAATAGTTATATCTACATAATTATATATTTTTCCTAGAATTTCAAAAAAAATAAAAATTTTGTCTACAGTTGGTGATTAAGATTGAATTATATAGAGTTGTTGATAAAAAATCCTTAAAAAATAAGAAATTTATCACAATATTACATAAGAATCGAGCTATATGCCTTGTATTTTTATCAATTTAATATTAATCTTACTAAGCCGGATAGTACTCAATTTCTTTGCTTCGGAGGAACGCCAAGGGATTATTTTCATCTTACCCGCCGTTTGATGATTAAATGAGTTTCAATTCTAGAGAAGTGTCTGCCAAGGTACCAACTAGTTGAGATATCCGGCTTTTTTTATTTTAGATTTGAATTAAAAAATATCTCCATTTTTTCAGCATATTCATTAGGATATTTTAACATACCATCAACGTGATTTGCATCTTTAACAAGCCAAAATTTTGCATTTATATTATTTATAGAAGTATATTCTTTAATAAAATTAAAGTGTCTAGTTAAAACTCTTTTATCGCTGTCACCATGTGTAAAATAGTATGCTTGTTTATTATTAAGCTTAAGAACAGGTGATAATTTGGTTGGATCAATGCCAGTTAAAATTCTTCCAGCTAAACTTACAGCGGGTCCAAATTCTATTGATAGTCCATAACGAGCAATCTCATCCTTTAGAGCCATTTTAAACTCGGCTATTGGGCTATCAGCCCAGATAGCTAGAATTTCTTGTTCTTCACTAGCTGCAAAAATAGATGTACTTCCTCCAAGAGAGATTCCATGTAGACCTATCTTGTTACTTTGAAATCCAATTTTTTTTAAAAAATCAAATCCTCCTAGAATATCTTTATAACTTTTTAAACCTAAATCTTCAAAATTTGATGTTACATCACTTTGACCATAATTTCTTAGATCAATTGTTAATACATTAAAATTCTTACTAACTAAAAGAGATGCAATTAAATTTGATTCTGACTTGCATTTACCGTTAGGATTTATTCCATGAGTAACAATTATTATTGGTCTATTTGGAAAATAATTAAATAACCATCCATTTATTTTAATGTCTTTATCTCTTGATACAAAATACACATCTTGCCATTCATCTAAATAATATTTTTTAAAAGGAAAATTTTCCCTTAATCTTCTTTGAGAAATATCATTATATTCATAAGCATCAATTGATGTGCTCCATGTATTTGGTAAAGAACCTTCATGCAGACCACAAGAATAATCAATTTTTAATATCTGATAAGCTACATAAAAACCTGTTCCATAATATATTAAAAATAATAATAAAATTGTAGAAAAAATGTATTTGATTATTTTATTCATTATGAAGGTCTAACTATTGTCATTTCGTAAAGTCTACTTGCAGTTCTTTTAAACTCCTCGCTTAAACTTTTAATAGTATTTAAATTGGATATTGGTTTTGATGCAAGAATAACAATAGAACATTTATTTTCATAAAGCATATCAACTAGACTTATAAACCTTCTACAAGAATCTTTTTTTTGATCATTCAATTCAGGTACATCATTAAGAAAGATTAAATTAAACTTTTTTGCTATATTAATATAGTCTTGATGACTAAAATTTTCTTCACAAAGTTTGGTAAATTCTGTCATCAGTATATTTGAGCTGCATTTGTTAAATACAATTTCTCTGCTGTTTGTCTTGATTGTAATAGTAGTCAAATGAGATTCATCAACAAATCTATTAAATAATTTCATAAACTCATCTTGAGTTTCTTTATTAATCGGAGTGAAATACGTTTTTGATTGATTTAATGTCTGTCGCCTAAAATCAATTTTTATATTCATATTAATTATAGAAAATTTATTTTTTAAATGTTCAATAAATGGTAAAAAATCATTTCTTTGAAGTCCATCTTTATACAAATCGTCTGGTTTAAAATTTGACGAAATTAATAAAAAAACTTTGTATTTTGTTAAGAGAAAAAATATTTTTTTTATAATAAGCGCATCAACAATATTAAATATATGCATCTCATCGATAAATAATACTTTAAAATTTTTACTTATTTCTTTTATATAATTTTCTATTGCTTTATCTTTATTGGAGGAGCTCTTTATAACTTTATGAATTTTTATCATCAGATTATTAAAATGAATTTTATTTCCCACTTTTGTATTTTGATAAAAAAGATTCAATAAAAAAGTTTTTCCAGTGCCAACTGTTCCATACAAATAAATACCATCTTTTTTTGTTGAATTTATAAATAAATTATTTTTTTTATTGTTAGACCAAATCAAATTTAGTTTTTTCAAAACATTTACTTGTTCTTCATTAGTTTTTATAAAATTATTTTCAACAAAGCTATAGTACTGATCGATGACATTAAATGTCATTACTTTTTACCTAAAAATGAAGATAATTTTTTTAATGTTTCTTCTTCTGATTTTGAGATTGTTTTCATTTCTTTTTTCTTCATTAATCTTTTATATTCATTTAAAAGAAAATTGAAACTTTCATTAATTTCTTTATTCATTTTTATCAAAAAGAATTGGTAGAAGAGAGAAAATAATAATCATGATTAAACAAATAATTGAAATCGTTCTCATTCCAAATCCCCAGTCAATTATAAAACCAAAGATAGCAGGAGAAAGTGCGCTAAATAGGACAGCTATTGCATGAAACACTGCTTTTACAGTACCAATGCTTTCTAAACCAAAAAGCTCAGCCCATAAAGATCCTGTAAATGGTGCAGAAATTCCTAAATTTAATCCATATAAAGACATATAGATGATTAAAAAAAAGAAGTTTTTAAAAAATAGTAGAACTAAGATTCCAATAAAAATTGGAGCTAACAAATAGATAATGGCTTTTTTGGGATTGAGTCTATCAATCAAAGGTCCGCCGAGTAAAAGTCCAACAATTGAAAATACCCCAAGAAAAATAAAACCTGTTCCTAACATTTCCAATGTCCAACCTTTCTGTGTAAAAATAAAAATTTGATGAAACATTAATCCTGTACCAATAAATGAAAATGCAGTTGTTAATGGCAAATATATTAAAAATTTTTTATTTTTAATTACTTGTAACGTGCTCCATGTTCTTAATTCTGATTTAATTGAATCTTTAAATCTAGTTTGTCTTTCAATTTGATTACTTAAAGTCAAGTATAAAACAGGTAAAAATAAAATTATTGATAAGGCACATAGAAACCATATTTCTTTAAAATTGAAAAAATTTTTTAAATAAACTATGATTATTGGTAGTAACATTACACCTATCATGCCACCTAGATTACCAACAGATATGGCTTTACCTCTGTTCTTACCAAAATATCTCGTCAATGAAGTTATACCTGCATGAGTCATTGCGCCTTGCCCAAAAAAACGTAAAGCAAATATTATTAGGAAAAGTGAAATTATATTTTGTGGTAAGAAATAAATTGCCAAACAAGAGAATAATAAACCTGAAGTAACTAAAAATGAGTAAGCTCTTAAATCAACATAATCTATTAATTTAGCAAAATTAATTAATAACAATGAACTTAAAGTTGTAGATAATGCATATAGTAAACCAAACTGGCCATCAGAAAGATTATAAAGATTTTTAATATCATTATTAAATAGTGCTATAAAAAAAGTTTGGCCATAACTTGCAAAAAATATTATTAAAAAACCATAAGTCAAAAGCTTTGGATCAAATAAAAAAAAATTTTTCATTAATTTATCAGTTCTTTTTTTATTTTTTTCAATAAGTTTACCATTTTAGATTGATTTATTCTTCCAGTATTTACATTACGAGGGCTAGGATGATAACTTCCCACAAGTAATTTATTGTCTGGAAGTTTATTTTTACTTCCATGACTAAATATATAATCTTTATTTTTTATATCATAATGTTGTTTGTAATAATTTACACAAGCATCGTGGCCAATTTTTCCAAGAGCTAAAATAGTTGTAATATTTTTTAGTGAACTAATTTCTTTGCTAAAGAAATTGAAGCATGTTTTCAATTCAATAGATGTTGGTTTATCTTCTGGTGGTACACATTTTAACGCTGTAGTTAAATATAAATTATTAAGTTTCAAACCATCCTTTTTATTTATTGAAATTGGTTGGTTTGAAAAGCCTGCTTTGAATAAACATTTAAATAAAAAATCTGCTGATTTATCTCCAGTAAAAACACGTCCGGTCCTATTACCACCATGCGCAGCTGGTGCTAAACCTACCATAAGAAGTCTAGCATTTATATCTCCATATCCAGTAATTGGTTTACCCCAATATTCTTGATCAAAATATTGTCGTCTTTTCTCATGGGCAATTTTTTCTCTAAAATCAACTAATCGATTACATTTTCTGCACTGAATTATTGATTTATTTAATTTACTTAATGTCATAAGGAGAAGGTTTATTTATATTACAGCTATATGATTAATGAAAGAGCTAAAATTATTCTTGATTTTTGTTTTATTAAGACACCTCTAGAGCGATGGTTTAAAAAAGATAAAGAATTTGATGGTCAATTAAGAAAATTATTTTTTAATGACTATAAGAATGCAGTTAGCAGCGACTACGATGAATGGCAGGATAATCCTGAAGAGTGTGTAGCATTAATAATGTTATTAGATCAATTTTCTAGAAATCTTTATAGAAATGATCCAATAGCTTACAAACAAGATTACAAATGTAGGTTAATAGTAAATGAAGCAATAGATAGAGGATTCCTAGAAGAGCTAAATATGGATAAAATACATTTTTTACTTTTACCACTTATACATAGTGAAGATATCAGTGATCATATTTTTGGCCATCAATTAATAGATACTTATTTAAAAAATCATGTTGAATATAAAAAAATAAAAAAAGCATGGAACGATCATACAGTAGCAATAAAAAAGTTTGGCAGGTATCCTCATAGAAATAATATTTTGAAGAGAAAGTCAACTATTGAGGAAGAGGAATTTTTAAAACAACCAGACAGCTCTTGGTAATTTTAATTTATACAATCTAACCAATTAATATATTGTAGAAGTTTAAAAAGGTCTCGTGGTGAAATGGATATCACACGTGTCTTCGGAACATGGATTTGGGGTTCGAGTCCCTACGAGACCACCAAACAATTATGAAAGATATAAATTACAGATTGTATGAAATTCAAGAATCACAAATTTATGGAAAAAGATTAATAGAAGATAATTAAATATTTATGGAATTTGAATATTTAGAAATAATTAATTCTGCAATTTGAACAGCATTAAGTGCTGCTCCTTTACGTAGATTATCTGAAACAACCCATAAATTTAAACCATTATCAATTGATTGATCATTCCTGATTCTACTAATATAAACCTTGTCTTCTCCTGCAATTTCAACTGGAGTTACATAACCTTCATCTTTTCTATGATCAATTACTGAAATACCCTCTGATTTAGATAATATTTCATTAGCTTCTTTTTCGTCAATTGGA
>MDTD01005126.1_pt1 | contig 10749 bp, 7 predicted proteins | sample 811221 | NCBI WGS metagenome assembly MDTD01 (sample SAMN05326646, study PRJNA326480) | marine metagenome | isolation source: seawater | place: Pacific Ocean: South West | collected 2011
CAGGGGGTGTTTCGCAAAAGTTGGTGAAGAAGTAATGACCTTAAATTAATGCATAAAAAAGGGAGTAATTAAGCTCCCTTTTTTATGCGTAAAAAACTGTTTTTGCGTAATTTTGTACTCGTAAAAATAAAAAAAAACAATCCATGCAGAAATATATGAATTTTTCCTTTTTAAAAGCATTAATATTTACTCTTAGTAGTATAGCATGTAATAAAAACTGCATATCTAAAAAAATAGTAACTATTGTTATGGTTATGATGTGTTTTTTAGCTCGAGCTCAGAGTGTGTGCGAAACACCTATTACAGGAACTGTGGATTCGAGAGTTGCTGCTTGGCAATATATTGGTGTGGTTTCTGAAGGCTTAAATTATACGTTAGAATCTGTTGGAGGATCCAAAGGTTTTACTGCCAGAAATGGACCTGAAGACGGAAATACCGTGTACTCTGTGATTTATAATACGGGAACTAGCCATCATACTAGTTTGTTAAGAAATCGATACCTCAGCAACAATTCTTGGTTTTCAACTACAGATGCTTATGACAATACGCCGCATTCTTGGACGGGTTTATCAGGAGTAGTTACTGAAAAGGCACCTATTTTAGGGTTTATGGCTTTTATTGATGTAAATGGGAATAGTGCCTATGATTCCGGAACGGATCAATATATCCGAGATGTTGTTTCCTTAACCATTGCTGCCGAGCGAACAGGTGATTTATACATGGCTTTTTACGATGATGGGTTGTACAACGATAATTCAGGTACTTTAACGATTTCGGCTGCGCCTATTAATTGCTCAACTGATTTAGAAATAACAAAAACGGATGGTGTTCCGAATTATCAAAGAGGTCAAAATACGGTTTACACAATTGTTGCTAAAAACAACGGTCCAATAGATGTTGAGGGTGCAACTGTATATGATTTGCTTCCAATGGGGGTAGATGATTTTACATGGACTGCTATACTTTATGAAACTGCTGCAAATAGCTTGGGAACATCTGGATCGGGATCAATTGCCGATGTAGTTGATTTGGCTGTTGGTGATAGTATTGTATATACGGTTAATGCCTCGGTTTCAGAAACAAAATATGGTGATTTGGTAAATACCGTAACCATAAATACACCAAGCGGTTTTGAAGATTTGGATAGTGCTAATAATATTGCTACTGATATTGATGTGGATCCTGACCCTTCATCTTGTTTTATCATGATGACGGATTTTGAGGATTATGTGAGTTGTGGATCATTATCTAGCCCTTATGACGACTTTTCAGCAGCTTATGTTGGAAATTCAGCTTGGGTTAATTCAGCAAATACAGCAGGACTATTTGTAAATGATACTGCAACTGGTGGGAGTTGTAACAATATTCCTGCCGAGTGCCCGCAGCCTCCTTTAGATGGAGGTACTGCTTATGCTGGATTACACTCTCCTCTTTCTACTAACCTCACCTCACAAGAGGTTATAATGGGTACTTTACCCTCTAACTTATTAGCCAATCAAGAATATGAGATTAGTTTTTTGGGGATAAGTATTCTTGTTAGAAATGAGGCTGTCTGGGATAACTACGGAGAAGTCGATTTCTTTGGAATTGCTGATGGAAGTAGCCCTTTATTAAATGCAACTACTCAAAGCAATTGGACAACAATAAGCGCAATCGCTGAAGTGGATCATTTAGGAACCTCTGCGACGATTACTAACAGAACAGTATGGAATGAATACTCCTTTAAATTTACGCCAACTCGAGACCTTGACAGACTTTTATTAGCCCCAAGAGGAGATTGGGCTTATGTAGGCTTAGATAATATTACTTTTAAAATAGTTAATTGTGCTAATCTTTCAGATACTTTACATTCTGTAATTTTCAAGGACTGGAACAACTATGTACTAAAAACAGAGTTTGTTGAAAGCGGTGGAAGTGCAACGGCTCCAAGTGATCCTTACCGACCGGGTTATACTTTCGAGGGATGGGATACCGAATTCTCAAACGTAACCAGTGATATCACAATCACGGCTGTTTACCAGGAAAATACGGTAGGTATAGATGACTTAGAATTAAAAAATATGTTCATACTTTACCCAAACCCCGCAAACGTGAACATCATACTTAAAACGAATACATTCCAGGCTTTAGGAGAAATTCTAATCACCGATATGACTGGAAAAATTGTAAAGCAATTTCAAACTCAAAAATCCATAACGGAAATTGATATATCCAACATGGAAAATGGTATTTACTTTGTTATAGTTGGAGGTGTTTCGCAAAAGTTGGTAAAGAAGTAACGAACTTAACTTAAACTTTAAAAAGGCAGCTGAATTGCTCACTTTTTTATTAAATTGTTGCTAATTTTTTTTAAAAAATATAATCGATATTTGTAAAAACATAAATTTCATTTTTTCGAAATTTTAATGGTTTTTTTGCTCTCTTTTCTCTGTTTTTCAGTTCTAAAAGGTTAAGAAGTACCAATAATAACTTGGGATAAAACCTATGATGGTTCATCCGATGATGTAGCAACATTAATCCAGCAAACCTAAGATGGAGCTTATATAGTAACGAGTTATACTTGCAGTAATGATGGAGACATTAATAAAGCAACAACAAAGCCAAATTTCGGTAAGTTTGTAATAAGACTTGTAGTTGGAATTATCGCCATGATTATAGCACTATCTTCCGAACTCTAATTGAATAGGTTATATTCGATAGTATTTTAAAAATTCCACTGTAAAACTTGAAGGTTTTATTTTAAATTCCTAAGAACTTTCAATCTTCTCGTCTACTTTCAACAGTGAAGAAACCATGTATTAAAACAATAGAAATGATAATTGTTAAAAAGATTACATATTAGTTTTATTCTATCTTTTAAAGATTTGAATAACTTTAAAATTAATCAAACGTCTTAGCAATTTTATAAATTCATTTATTAAAAAATTAATAAAGTTATTTATTGATAGACATTAAATTTTTCGCCAAAGTTTTTTATCAATGACCCCTCTCCAAATCCTAACTCATTAACTATATTTCTGTTTTTTAAAATATTCTTCTGCATTTTAGCTTGGTTCATGATTAAAGGGATATCTATCAATGCTTTTTGTTTGAATTTTACATCAGTATTTTTTTTAAATATTATTGTTGTTCCATTAAGTCTATATTCTAGGGAAGATGACCTACTCAGAACTTGTTGATTTTTTTCTGATTGAAGTATTATTGATTCATCTTTATCAATTAAAATCTTCCCCTCTTGAAAACTGTTTTCGACTAAATTAGCTACAATAACACTTTTATATTTATTAGGCTCTATCTCAAATAAATTATATGTTTTGTTAAAAAGTGTTATCAAAACAATTGATCTCTCTGGGTTTATATGACAAATGTAGATGTCCTTTAGTTGTTTGCTCAAAAACTCATTACAAATTCTTTCGGTATTTGAATGTGCTATCGCCCTCAGGAATTTCGTATTCTTGATTGTTACTTTCGAAATTCCAATGTTCTCCAAACGAGAGAAAAAATCCTTATCTTCAGGACCGTATCCTTTGAGACTTTCATCATAACCACGCAAAGTCATAAATACTGATTTTTCACAACATACTCTGCCATATGTATCCATTAGATTATAATGAACACCATCTAAATCAGTGCCTAAATAACAATTATTATTCTCTGAAAATATCTTAATCACATACTCTGAAAATCCTTTACCTAGATAATTATCTGCATCAACATTACAAACATACTTTCCTTTAGCTTGTTTTATAATCATATTTCTTGAATGACTTCTGTCAAAATGAGTAGGTTCATTTGTTTTGAAAAATTTTAACTTTCCGCTCTTTATGTGATGTTTCATATTATTCATAGTCCATATTTCTAAATCATCCTCTGAGTTATAGTCAAGTAAAAGAAATTCAACATTACTAGAAAGGTTATTTTCAATATTTTCTGTTAATGTTTTTTTTACATGTTCAGCTCTATTCATAGAAACTGTGCAATAGGATATATCGTATGATTTTTTCTCAGGAACCATGGCTTAATCATTTAAACATTTAGATAAAGAATAAAGAATAAAGAGGTAAGTGTACTTTTTTAAGTTTAGAATCTTAAAAAAGTTGAGGATAGAATGCTCAATGATAATTTTGAGGCGTTTTTTTGATAAATTACAATTCTGAATTACTTTACGATTTTTAATAGCTAAACAATTTATGAAATCGAAATTCGTATTTTGACCTTCGTTTTTTATGTTGTTAAGCCAATTTTCATTAATAAAAGGGTATAAGTTCTCGTAATTACTCTGAAAATCTTTTTCAATTTGATTTTTTTGTCTTTTGTCTCCTGAAGTAAGTTTTGTTGTAATTACTTTTGGGTTTTCAACATTTAGTTTACCCTTGGAAATTTTTGAAAGAATAGAGGTGAAAATTGATTTTGACTCATATTTAGATAGTTTAAAACTTGCTACAACTGAAAGTAATAATTCGTAAAATGTCGTTAAAATTGTTTCATAGTCTTCTCCTTCAATATTTCTTAGAGTTTTAATCGCGCATTCTGTGAAATTTGTATTTAAAATATCAAGATGTTTAGAAAAATCCACATTGAAATTTTGAGACGAATTATATCTTTCCATTTCAGATTCCCTTAGCATTTGAACAGTATTTTCCGGATAGTTCATGAACCATTTTCCTTTATAATTAATTTCAGATTCTTCATTTTCAGATGGGTTTCTATTTACAAAATCCGAAAAAAAATTACCTGCAGTATCAATTAGCTGGTTAAGTGAACTGTTATTTTTGGAACTAAAGAATATTAAAACTGAGGCACCTCTATTAAAGTTTTTAGTAACGAAAAAGTTATCAAAGGTATTTTTATTATTTGAATCAAATATAAATGGAGCAATACACTTTTTAATAAGGTCTGAGTGATTAGCTCTGTTGTATCGAACTCTAAAACAAATTTTGTTATCAATTTTATTATTTATTTTGAAGTTTGTCATGAGGCTTGAAGGCTTTCTTTAAGTGAATACATAAAATTTAATTCAATTAGATATGGAATCCCCATTTGTTTATGAATCAATCTAGTTAATCTTAAAAAAAGCGACCACTTCTCATTATCGTCAACATCACAAATAGTATTTGATTTTAAAGGGTTCAGAATATTTTTGTACTCTGCGGGCATGATTAGAGCCTGTTTTTTGGCTTGTTGACATGACTTAACCCATAAGTTTAACCATTGCTCCTCGAACTTGCCTTTTGTTGATAATGTTTTAATTATGTAGTTGATGACACTATCAAAATCATTTTTCTGGGTAGAAAAAGTATTTTCTAGATTCGAAAAATATTTTGCTTTAAGCTCCTTATTTAAGAAATGTTTTTCAAGTAGTGAATAAAAGTGACTGAAATAAAGTCTCATTTCCGAATTACTAAATTCAAAAGTATACAATAAAGCTAAATTTAATGGGATAATTTTGTTCATTGCATTGTTTAAATTAAAGTTTTTCTCAGAGTATGATTCCATCATTATGGATGTTGAGAAAGGTAACAGATTTTCATAAAACACTTTATCTAAACCTCTTCTTGAAACAACATGAAAATCATCAAAAAACAAGCAGTTTTGAGTTTTTATTTTCTGTTTTTTTTCTCTTTTAACAAGAAGAGATTTTCTCTTTAATAAATTATTTAATCCGAGTGAAAAATTATTGAAAACATTATTTTTAATCTGCTCTGTATCATAAGGTGTTGTTCTCACAATGAGCTTTACCTCTTCCAATTCTTTGTTGATCTGTACTCGTTCAATAATTATTGAAAGACAATTTTTATTGTCTTTTAATTCTTTAAAGCAGTCAAATAAAAAGTACTTATAAATATCACTCCAATTAAAGCTGTAAAATTTGAAGCATATCCATCTTGGTATATAAATTGATTTAATCATTTTTTATTTATCGGTTAATTAAACTTAAACAAATTTAAAATAAATTAGTTATGAAACAAAAAATTTATTAGTTTTGAAAAAAAATAAACATGAAAAAAGAAAAAATATCATGTCTTTGCATAACAAACGATAGAGTTGATTTTCTAAAGCGATCAATAGAGTGTTTTATAAATCAAACACATAACAGCAAAGAGTTGTTAATTTTTTATACCAAAGACGATATTGAGACTAAAAAATATTCAAAAAGTATTGAATCAAATAGACTAAGTATTACTAATAATAATGAGTCGAATGGGTACTACATTGATTCGGTTAAAAGATCTGTAAGTTTTTCTGAGTTAATTGATAGCGAGGAGGTAACCATAAAGTTTAAAGATGAAATGTATTTAGTAATAAATGAAAAAACGATAAAAAAAACCAAAGAAAAATCTGAAGCAACTCATTTCAGATTAATAAAACAAGGAGAACGAGTAGGTTTTAAATTGAATACTTCCTTGTATATCCGTATAGAGGACAACAATGGAAATATTAAAATATCATCAAAAATAAATTTTCATTGTTACACACGAACTTTTAGCGACTCGATTATTTTTACCAATAACCGAAATGATCTTTCTTCAGTTCACCCCTTAAGTAAATGGAAAAGGAAAGTTATAAGAAAGTCTGAATCTAATATTTTTTTCGTAGAACTTGATACAAAACTAAATCTGAGTTTAGGTTACAAAAGAAACTTATCTGTGAGTTTCGCTAGTGGCAATTATATATGTATTTGGGATGACGATGATTATTATGATAATAATAGATTATATAATCAGTTTAATTTTTTGAAATTCACAAAAAAATCAGCTTGTTCTTTATCTAGTTTAATTATTTATGATGAGGCAGACAAAAAAAGGTATTTAAGTTCAGAACGACCAGGCGGATGGGAAGGTTCCATTTTATGTAAAAAAGACGAAATGGGATTTTTTGCAAGTTTAAATAGAAAAGAAGACACCCCGGTTTTAGATTATTTAAAGAGAACTGGTAAGTTATCCGTTATGGAGGATCCGGAATTATATAAATATTGTATTCATAGGAGTAACGTCAGCGGAGAAAATCACTTTGCTAAACTTTTAAAAAATTCTGTAGCTCTTTAAATCAGCCGGATTTAGTAATTCAAAATAAAAAAATGATAAATTGAAAAATTTCACCTTTTTTAGCCAAATTGATTCTCAGGATTGCGGAGTTGCTTGTTTAAGAATGATATCCAGGTACTACGGAAAAAACTTTTCTTCTAAAACACTTCGAGAAAAGTGCTCTGTTACCAGGGAAGGAGTTTCTTTACTTTCAATCAGCAAAGCAGCTGAGAGCATTGGTTTAAAATCAATTGGTATAAAAACAAATTTTGATGAGTTATCTGGCGCTCTTCCAATGATAGTACATTGGAACCAAGAGCATTTTGTTATCGTTTATAAAATTAAAAAAGATACTGTTTATGTTGCTGACCCTGGAATCGGATTAGTTAAGTATACCAAACAAGAATTTTTAAAAAGTTGGGCGCAAACAACTCAAAATAACGAATATTTGGGAATTTGTCTTGTACTTGATCCAACCCCTGCATTTTATGAAGTAATTGACGAAAAATCCAAATCAAATTTGTTTTTCCTCTTTAACTATCTTAAACCTCACAAGAAATTTATAATTCAATTATTTATTGGTCTTCTTTTTGGGAGTATTCTTCAGTTATTATTTCCTTTTTTGACTCAGGCAATTGTTGATGTTGGTATTGCTAACCAGGATATTGGTTTTGTTTATTTGATTTTGATAGCACAATTAACCTTATATCTAAGTCAGACTTGTGTTGAATTCATAAGAGGTTGGATTATGCTTCATATCAGTACTAGGATAAATATTTCATTAATATCTGATTTTTTAATAAAACTCTTGAAATTGCCTCTTGATTTTTTTGAAAGACGTACCGCTGGTGATATTATGCAAAGAATAGGAGATCATTCTCGAGTTCAGTCATTTTTAACTGGTTCTACATTGAATATTTTTTTTTCCATCTTCAATATTTTAATATTTGGTTTGGTAATAGCCATATATAGTTTAAAAATACTGGCTATTTTCCTTTTTGGAAGCACTGTATACATTATTTGGATACTCTTTTTTCTGAAAAAAAGAAAGGTACTTGACTATAAAATGTTTGAGCAATCTAAAGACGATCAAAACACAATGCTACAGATCGTTGAAGGAATTCAAGAAATAAAAATAAACAACGTTGAGAGACAGAAAAGATGGGATTGGGAAACTATACAAGCAAGAATTTTTAAAATTAAAACCAAAAGTCTTAAGCTTAGTCAATTTGAGAGTGCAGGAGCATTTTTTATTAATCAAACAACCAGAACGTTAATGTCTTTTTTAACAGCAAAAGCTGTTATAGATGGAGAATTGACTTTAGGTGCAATGATGGCAATTTCATATATACTTGGACAATTAAATGCACCTATTCAGGCAATGGTTGGTTTGGTTCATGCTTTTCAAAATGCAAAAATAAGTATGGAGAGAATTGGTGAAATTCACCAATCGGAAAATGAGGAGCAAATAGAAAGTAAGGTAGAAAATATCCCGAATAATAATACCATTAGTTTAAAGGATTTATCGTTTCAATATGGAGATGATAACTCAGAAATGGTTTTGAAAAATCTTAATGTTAATATACCTGCAAAAAAAACAACAGCTATTGTCGGTGCTAGTGGAAGCGGAAAAACTACTCTCGTAAAACTTCTTTTAGGCTTATACAGGCCTGTAAAAGGTAATATTTTCGTTGGTGACTCAGATCTGAGTACTATTTCAAACAGTACTTGGAGAGATAATTGCGGTGTAGTTTTACAGGATGGTTACATATTCGCAGATACGATTGCAAATAATATTATTGTTCATTCTGAAAGAGTAAATCAAGAAAGACTGATTTATGCGGCTAAAATGGCAAATATAGCTGAGTACATAGAGGCATTACCTTTAGGATTTAACACAAAAATTGGTCATGATGGACAAGGCTTAAGTCAGGGCCAAAAACAGCGCGTTCTTATAGCAAGAGCAATTTACAAGGATCCCAAGTTTATGTTTTTTGATGAAGCAACCAATGCACTGGATGCAAATAATGAAAGTAAAATCGTTCATAATTTGAATAATTTTTTCAGTGGTAAAACAGTCGTGGTGGTTGCTCATAGACTAAGCACAGTAAGGAATGCTGATTTAATTATTGCAATGCAACATGGTAAAGTTCAGGAATCAGGAACCCATGACGAGTTAATTTGCAGAAAAGGATACTATTATAATTTAGTTAGAAATCAATTAGAACTAGGAAACTAAAATGGAAAACGAAAACAATATTTTGCTAAAAAGTGAAGAATTTCAGGAAATTATTGGTCAAGCCCCGGCGAAAATAATTCGATGGGGAATTTCAGTATTTTTTGCCATAGTCGTATTAATCTTGATTGTTTGCTCTTTTGTTCCTTATCCTGACTCATTGAATGGAGAAATAACGCTTATTACAGAAAACCCTCCTGTTGAAATAGTAGCAAAGTCAGCAACAGAAATAAGTTATTTAAAAGTGAAAAATAATCAAAAGGTAAAAAGAGGTGAATTCTTGGGTATGCTAAAAAATTCTGCGTCATTGGAAGATATAAAGTATTTAAAAAACCAGATACAAACAGAATATTACACTTGGTCTAAATCTAAATGCGAAGAGTTAGATTTTTCTTCAAAAAATCTAAAACTAGGATCAGTAACTGACTCTTATAATAATTTCATTGTAGCATTTTCGAAGTATCTAGATTTTAATGCGAATAATTTTGAACACAAAAAAATAGAAATAAAGAAAATAGAGATTCAAAAAAGCGAAAAATTAGTTTCGCAATATAAAAATCAAGAACTTCTCAAATTACAAGAATATAATTTAAATAAAAAACAATTTCAGAGAGATTCAATGATTTTTTTAAAAAACATGATGTCTCAATCTGAGTTTGAAAAGAAAAAATCATTTCTGATTAACACTAAACAACGCTTCCAAGATGCTAAAATATTATTAGCAAAGGAAGAACTTAATGTTATTATCTTAAGAGAATCTTTGCTAGCAGAGGAGTTTAATCTGGTTGAAAAAAAGAATAATCTTAAACGGAAGCTGGAAGTGACTTATGATTTTTTAAAAGAAAAAATCAGAGAGTGGGAATCTGCATTCATTTTAACAGCTCCGGTTACAGGAAAAGTAGTGTTTACAAAAATTTGGTCCGAGAACCGATTTGTTAATTTTGGAGAGAAAATAATGACTATAATTCCGATTAAATCCGGTGAAATAGAGGGTCACATCGAGATGCAGCAGAATAATATCGGAGAACTCAAATTAGGAGAACGCGTAAATGTTAAGTTGAAACATTTTCCTTACATGGAACACGGACTTGTTTATGGCGAAGTAAGTTCGATTTCTTCCACAGCTGAGGAAAATTTATTTATTGTGAAAGTATCCTTTCCGTCGATGCTAAAAAGCTCCTACAACAAAACATTGAAATTTTCACAAGGCATGACTGGTTCAGCTGAAATTCTTACTGAGGAAATAAGTCTTTTATTTCATTTTATAAAGCCAATAAAATCATTATTTAAGAACAATTAGTGGATTTGAAAAAAGCATGTAAATAAATTGTTGGTATATTTTATTTTTTATCGTTTGAAATTTTGTAATTTGTGAAAAAAAAATTACATTTGGAGAACCAAATTAAAAAACCATAAAAAATGAAAAAGAAAGAAACTTCAAACAAATTGAATTTAAGCAAGGAGACGGTTTCAGTTTTAAGTTCCGAC
>MDTD01059144.1_pt1 | contig 10748 bp, 10 predicted proteins | sample 811221 | NCBI WGS metagenome assembly MDTD01 (sample SAMN05326646, study PRJNA326480) | marine metagenome | isolation source: seawater | place: Pacific Ocean: South West | collected 2011
CGTGGGCAGCGTGGGCGTGCACTGGCGGCAGAGGGCTACCGGCATCTAGGTTTGCAGGCACCGATGAACATCACTCAGTTGAATTTAATTGAGAAGAAACCAGACGCAGAGGCTATGGATGGCTGAACCTAATGGAAGTCCCCATCGCTATGACTTGCGTATATATTATGAAGACACGGATGCTGGCGGCATAGTCTACTACGCTAATTATCTGGCCTACGCGGAACGGGCGCGCGCGGAAATGTTGCGCGAACTGGGTGTGGAGAGTTCGCGATTAATGCGGGACAATAACGTCGTCTTAGCGGTGCGTTGGTGCTCGGTTGACTATCTCAGGTCTGCTGTTCTCGATGACCATTTGGTTATCGAAACATCGTTGCAGCGGCTTGGTGGTGCGACGTTGGAAGTTACCCAAATCGTTCGGCGCGAGGATGTTGACCTGGTACGAATTGATCTCAAATTGGGCTGTGTGTCGTTATGCGGAGGTGCGGCACGCTTGCCTTTGGCCGTTCGCGAAAAGTTAGGCGGCCATCTAAATTCAAATCGGTCATAGACAGTTCCAGGGGACTTACATGGAAAACCAAATTGTGGATGCAGTAACTTTGGGTGGCTCGGTGGCGGATTTGGATTTCAGCATGATTTCTCTTTTCATGCGCGCCGACCTGGTCGTCAAGTCGGTGATTGTTCTTCTCCTCCTGGCGTCACTATGGTGTTGGGCGATAATTTTCGAAAAATTGATTGGCATGCGGCGTCTCAATAAACGCTCCAATGAATTCGAGCAAACTTTTTGGTCGGGAGCATCCCTTGACGATCTGTATGATCGCATTGCCGCGCAGCCTCATGATCCTATGTCCTTGGTATTTGTAGCGGCGATGCGCGAATGGCGGCGTGCGCCCGGTGCCGTCAATGGCAGCAGTGCTAATATTGGTCTCAGCGATCGGATCGACCGAGTAATGCAAATCACTCTGGCCCGCGAGATAGATCGCGCAGAGCGCTACATGACATTTTTGGCAACGACCGGTTCTACAGCCCCTTTTATTGGTCTGTTTGGAACCGTCTGGGGAATCATGAATAGCTTCCAACAAATCGCCATCTCTAAAAACACGAGCTTGGCAGTGGTAGCGCCAGGCATTGCCGAGGCTCTATTCGCGACTGCGCTCGGCCTTTTAGCTGCGATTCCTGCGGTGGTTGCCTATAACAAGCTTAACCGCGATCTCGATCGCTACGCTGGACGGCTCGAGAGTTTTGCGGGTGAATTTGCCGCAATCCTTAGTCGAGAGATGGATCAGGACACCCAGGATGGCCGTTAATTTCAAAACGGCACTCGGCCGCTCTGCGCTCCGACGGTCCGAGCCAATGAGCGAGATCAATGTAACGCCGTTCGTTGATGTGATGCTCGTTTTGCTCGTGATTTTTATGATTACGGCGCCCCTTCTTACTGTGGGGGTCCACGTGGATCTACCCGAAACCAAGGCATCCACCATAAAAGGTAACGATGAGCCGTTGGCAGTCAGCATCGATAAGATTGGCAAAGTTTACATCCAGGACAGCGAAACGGCTGTGGATGCCGTTGCGGCGAAGCTTCGTGCAATCAGCGGAAACAATTCCGATGTCCGTATTTTTGTGCGGGGAGATGCTGGCGTGAATTACGGTCGGATTATGGAGGTGATGGGGGTCATTAATGCGGCGGGCTTTCGAAAGGTCGCACTGATTGCCCGTCAACCATCTAGCCGCAAACCCAATTTCCGCCGTAAGGACCAGAAGGACAACTGAGGTCCATGCGGGGCGGCTTTTTCTTTTCTCTGGTGTTTCACGCGGCGGTAACGATTGTCGCTTACTTCGGTATGCCCTATCTGAAGTCCGAGCCTGAAATTACAGAGGCGGTAATTTTTGTTGATGTTGTTGACGCCGCTGAAAAATCTAACCCCCCGCCACCAAAGTCTGAACCAGAGCCCGAAAAGGTTAAGGCGCATGAACCGCCGCCACCATCGCCACCACCGTCGCAGGAACAGCCTCCTCCGCCGCTACTCAAGCCGGTGTCCGAGCCCGAGCCCGAGCCCGAGCCTGCTATGAAGCCCAAGCCCGTCGCAGAGCCGGAACCAAAGCCGAAGCCTACACCAAAACCGATGTTGGCGGGTATCCGTCCTCCAAAGAAACCAAAACCACCGGACGCCTTTGCGTCTGTTCTGAAAACTCTAACAGCGATGCAAAAGGACAAGCCGAAGCAGGCGAAAAAAACTAGTAAAAAGTCGGCGTTTGAAGAATCCATAACTGCTGCGCTGAAAGCCACCTCACAAAAACGCCACAATCCGTCGCTACCAGTATCGATCAGCGAGACAGATGCCATTCGCAAGCACTTCCAGCGTTGTTGGAATGTGCCGGCCGGGGCAAAGGATGCAGAGGGCATGGTGGTGGAATTGGAGATACGCTTTCAGCAAGATGGAACCGTCAGGTCTGTGCAAGTATTGGATTCCTTGCGAATGCGGAGCGATCCTTTTTTCCGAACTTCGGCGGAGGCTGCGCAAAGAGCAGTCTTGCATCCAAAATGCAATAAGCTCAGCATGCCAGAAGTTCGTTTTCCAGACTGGCAGGCTAAATACCAAAAATGGCAAAAAATGACGTTAGTCTTTGATCCAAAGGATATGTTTTGAGAATGAAAGTGTTTTTGATGCAGCGATTTTTTGACCGCGCCGCAAAGGTATTGGCGATTTGTCTTATCACGAGTTTGTTCGCCTCTGAAGTCTGCGCCGAATTGCGGATAGATATTACAAAAGGCGTTGTCGAACCTATCCCGATCGCAGTAACGGACATGATTGGCCCCTCGGGCAAGCCGACCCCATTTGGGACCAATCTCTCGCGTTTGATTGCGGAGGATTTGGAACGCTCTGGTCTGTTCAAGCCTATCGACCGCAAGGCCTTCATTCAAAATAGCCGCGATATCAGAACGTTACCAAGGTTTGGAGATTGGCGTGTAATCAATGCTCAGGCGCTTATCCAAGTCCGAGCACACATCGTCACAGATGGCCGTCTTCGGGTCGAATTCCGGTTATGGGATGTTTTGGCTGAACAGCAGATGGTCGGGCTTGCTTATTTTACTAACCCCGACCATTGGCGGCGGGTCGCTCATATTATTGCCGATCAAATCTACAAACGTCTCACCGGTGAAAGCGGTTACTTCGATACGCGGATTGTCTACATCTCAGAATCGGGTCCGCTGACACAGCGCGTCAAACGCTTAGCCATCATGGACCAGGATGGGGCCAATCACCGGTTTTTGACAGATGGCAGCTCACTTGTCCTAACGCCACGGTTCTCGCCAACTCTACAGGAGATCACTTATCTTTCTTACTACGGCAACCTACCCCGAGTTTACATTTTCAATATAGATACTGGGCGCCAGGAGATCCTCGGGGATTTCCCGGGCATGACCTTCGCGCCCCGGTTCTCGCCGGACGGTCAAAGTGTAATTATGAGCATGTCCAAAAACGGCAACACTGAGATCTATGTCATGGATCTTCAGACCCGTGCCGTTCGGCAGTTGACCAAACATTCTGCCATCGATACTTCGCCTAGTTTCTCGCCAGATGCAAAGAGCGTGGTATTTAATTCTGACCGGGGCGGTACGCAACAGCTCTATGTCATGGAAGCTGATGGTTCAAAAGTCCGACGGATTAGTCACGGTAAGGGACGGTATGCGACGCCCGTATGGTCGCCGCGTGGGGACCTGATCGCTTTTACCAAAATGCTGAGCGGGTCTTTTTATATAGGCGTTATGCGGCCCGATGGGTCAGGCGAACGCCTCTTGGCACAGGATTTTCTGGTGGAGGCGCCGACTTGGGCTCCCAACGGTCGCGTTTTAATGTTTTTTCGTCAAGGTCGGACAACCAAGGGCGGGAAGGGCGGCCGGTCGCGTTTGTGGTCCATCGACCTCACTGGGCATAACGAGCGCGAAATTTTGACGCCTATCGATGCTTCTGACCCTGCTTGGTCGCCGCTAATTCCATGATCTCCGTTTGTGACGAATTTGTCACATAGCTAGCATATCTCTGTGAATAAAAGATTTTCCATGGAAAAAACACTTGGAATTCTCGTGCTCCTCGTATAATACGGTCAAATCTGTATCCTAGAGGGTTCCGGACACGTTGGCGCTGTCGATAACGTCACGGTTTTGTGTTGGTGGCAGCGGCGATAATCAACGTAAAATCCCAATAAAGGGGAGAGGTAATGCGTATCAAATTCTTTAGCATATTAGCCGCCGTCGCGCTCTTAGGCGCCTGTGAAACTGCGCCGACAGGCGATTCGGCCAGCAGCGGCGCCGGTACCACCACAGCTAAACCCGCGCCGACCACCTCCACTGCTGTGAAAAGCGTGAAGGCTGGATCCCAGGAAGATCTCGTAGTCAACGTCGGTGATCGAGTGTTCTTTGGTTTCGATCAATTTAGCTTGTCGAATGATGCCCGCTCGACCCTCGATAAACAGGCCGCATGGTTAAAAAACAATCCAGGGGTCACTATCCGTGTGGAAGGGCATTGCGACGAACGCGGCACACGTGAATACAATTTGGCTCTCGGCGAGCGCCGGGCAAATGCTGCGAAAGACTATTTGGTAACGAACGGTGTTAACCCCGAGCGAATTGTGACAATTTCGTGGGGGAAGGAAAAGCCCGTCGCCAATGGATCCAATGAAGCAGCTTGGCGTCAGAACCGCCGTGGTGTCACCCGTGTGATTGGCGGCGGTAGTTAACCTAGTCCCTTCGGGGCAGTTTGTGGCGCTTGTCCGGGCTTTGGCTATTTTGGGCAAGCGCCATAATTTTACCTGGAATTTGGGTGATCATCGGACAGGCTTAGAATTATCCTGTTGATGCAGTAACCTTGTTTTACGTCGACGGCCCAGAGGCATGGAGTGATGTCAATGATTTCTCCCTTCAAGTTGGTTTGGTGCGCTGCGATAGGGACGGGTGCCGCTTTGTATATATTGGCGTTCTCGGGAACCGGTTTTGCGCAAGACCTGGGCGCTGTCATCGATCGATTGGAGCGTCTGGAACGTGACATTCGAACTCTGAACATTCAGATTTCGCGCGGACCGAATTCAGCTGGCGCTAAAACTCCGATCTATGCGGCTGGCAACAAGGAAAGTTTGGGGACTGGCGTCGTGCGGGTTACCCAGCGCCTTGATAATCTGGAACAGGACATCCGGAGTGCTACCGGTAGCATGGAGCAAGTAGGACATCAGATCCTCCAATTAACCGACCGTCTTGATAAATTGGTTGGCGATGTGGATTTCCGCCTCAGTGCGATTGAAGCCAGAATAGGTGGCGAGTCCTTGGCGGCCGCGTCACAAGCCACACCGCCGGGTGTGGCTGTCCCGAAAAACTCTGCGGGTACTTATGGCGATTTGCTTGGCGCTAAAGTCCCCGTCGCGTCAGCAACCCAATCGCCAGCGATGCCCGCGCAGGGACCGCGGACCCTGGGAACTGTGTCCGTAAAGGCCGTCGACGCCCTGCGCCAGCAGATGCCAAGGGTCGCTACTGCGGCTAAAAAGGAGAGGGCTTCGGGGGGGCTTCAGGTGGCAGCAACGACATCATTGCCTGCGGGAACACCTAAAGAACAATACACCTACGCACTCAAATTGCTTCGTCAAACGAATTATGAACAAGCAGAAATCGTGCTCGCCGAGTTTATCGCGACCCAAGGCCAGCACTCGCTGGCTGGAAACGCAAGATACTGGCTGGGTGAGACGTTTTATGTGCGTGCTGATTATGAGCAGGCGGCACAGACTTTCTTTCAGGGCTATCAGGCAAGTCCAACGAATGTAAAGGCCCCAGATATGCTGTTGAAATTGGGGATGTCGTTGGGTCAACTCAAAAAGGCGGCTGAGGCTTGTGCCACCTTTGATAAACTCTCAAATGATTTTCCAAAGGCCTCGAAACGGATCAATAGGGCCCTCAGCAGAGAACGGAAGAGGGCTGGCTGTTAAGCCGGCGCGGCGCGGGTCCATGTTCGCCAACTCTTATCCCTCATTTGATGCCGCCATGGCGGCACTCGCTCCCTATGAAGCGCGACCGCATCTTGCCGTTGCCGTGTCGGGCGGATCGGACAGCATGGCTCTAGCCATTTTGGCAAATGACTGGGCAAAAGCCCGGTGCGGACAGGTTACCGCAATTACTGTTGATCATGGTCTGCGCCCCGGATCTAATTTGGAAGCGGTGCAAGTTAAAAAATGGATGAGGGCCCGGGACATCAAACATGACATTATCAGGTGGACAGGACCCAAGCCGTTAACAGGCTGCCAGCGCCTGGCCCGGGACGCGCGATACGCGCTGATCAATAGTTGGTGCCAAAGGCGTCACATTCTTCATGTGCTTCTGGGACATACAGCAGATGACCAGGCGGAGACACACCTCATGCGGCTTCAGCGCCGCAGTCGGTTTGATGGGCTGGCGAGCATGTCCGCTGTCCGGGAGTTGCAACATTGCCGGTTGCTGCGCCCTCTTCTTGGTGTTTCGCGTGAGGATTTGCGCACCATGTTGCGTGCTAATGGCCAGAGTTGGATTGATGACCCCAGTAATGCTGATCTCCGTTTTGAGCGGACACAATTGCGCCGCTTGATCGCTGGCGGAAGTTTTTCCGCAAGCACCATGGTTGCAGACGCTAAAGTTTACGGACAAAAGCGATCCATTGCCGACCGTGCCGTAGATAAATTCCTTGCGTGCCATGCCCGCCTCCATCCCGCCGGGTTTCTTCATCTCGATCGGAGCCCATTGGTAAACTGCGATTGGGAAACGGCGATACGCGCCGTTGGCCGCGCGATAGCAACTATCGGGGGACGCTGGCATCTGCCGAGCTTTCAGTCGCTCGGCCGGGTCTTGGACTCATTGCAAAACGCATCGCCCACTTCCAAAACGCTTGGTGGATGTCGGGTGATTATCGCGGCAGAGGAGGTTATGATCTGCCGCGAAAGACGGAATTTACCGCATGAAATTGTTTTAGAAAACGACATGTCATTTGTTTGGGATCACCGAATTGCGGTTAGCGTCGGTAGCGTTCCCGATGGTCAATGGCAGCTAAAACCCGGCGGCACGCAACCATGGTCGGATGAAGCACGCCAAGGTGATGTCTATCAATGCTGGCGTAAATTGCCCGCTTCCGTTCGTGATAGCATGCCGGTGGTTTCGGGTCCCTTGGGTGTGTTTTCAGCGCCACTTCTGGCGTTCAATTGCACTGGATCAGAGAAATTCGCGGGTTGTGACATTCCGCGTGTGCAGATGGCATTTTACCCCCGCCGCCCACTCTCCATTGCGGGGTTTTCTGTTGCGAACTAGGTTTGACGGACTATCTCTATAAATGGTTATGTTATTAGCGTCAGTCGATAACCTCCTGGCTTTCTCACCACGAGCGGCTTGGGAGCCGCTATAGAAAGGATCGAGCCTTGAATTTTAGCCGCAATCTGGCCCTCTGGGTCATCATAGCGCTTCTGGTATTTGCACTCTTTAATTTGTTTCAAGGCTCATCGCCTAGGAACGCTCAGGGATCTATGGCGTTTTCTGATTTTGTGACTGCAGTTGAGCAAGGGGATGTTCGGGAAGTCACTATTCAGGGACAAGGCATCTCGGGGCAGTTCCGCGACGGCCGTCAATTCCAGACCTACGCCCCGGATGATCCGACGCTTGTCAACACTTTGCGTAAGCAAGGCGTGCGTATCCGGGCCTTGCCATCGGATGAGGACTCACCGACCCTGTTTTCTATCCTACTTTCGTGGTTCCCTATGTTGTTGCTTATCGGGGTCTGGATTTTCTTCATGCGCCAGATGCAATCGGGCGGCGGCAAAGCCATGGGCTTTGGCAAGTCAAAGGCGCGAATGCTTACTGAGAAACAAGGCCGTGTGACCTTTGAAGACGTCGCTGGAATCGATGAGGCCAAACAGGAACTAGAGGAAATTGTTGAATTTCTTAAGGACCCACAAAAATTTCAGCGATTAGGTGGCAAGATACCGAAAGGTTGCCTTCTTGTAGGCCCGCCGGGCACTGGGAAAACCCTGCTGGCTCGCGCAATCGCTGGCGAAGCTAATGTACCTTTCTTCACGATCTCTGGCTCCGACTTCGTGGAAATGTTTGTTGGTGTAGGAGCGTCGCGTGTCCGGGACATGTTTGAACAGGGCAAAAAGAATGCACCGTGCATCATTTTCATTGACGAAATCGACGCAGTGGGCCGGCACCGGGGTGCGGGCCTTGGTGGTGGTAATGACGAGAGAGAGCAGACGCTGAACCAATTGCTGGTGGAGATGGACGGGTTCGAGTCAAATGAGGGTGTGATCCTAATTGCCGCGACAAATCGTCCCGATGTCTTAGATCCCGCGCTGCTGCGCCCGGGACGCTTTGACCGTCAGGTTACCGTGCCCAACCCGGATATCCTCGGTCGTGAAAAAATCCTTAAGGTGCATATGAAAAAGGTCCCGCTAGCGCCCGATGTGGATGCTCGCGTAATTGCTCGCGGCACCCCTGGTTTTTCCGGAGCTGATTTGGCCAACTTGGTCAACGAGGCTGCGCTTTTGGCAGCCCGTGCCGGCAAGCGCGTCGTCACCATGCAAGAATTCGAAGATGCCAAGGACAAGGTTCTCATGGGCGCCGAACGTCGCTCTATGGTAATGAGCGAGGATGAGAAGAAACTGACGGCCTACCATGAAGCCGGGCACGCCCTAGTGAGTTTGCGCATGCCAAAAACTGATCCGCTGCACAAAGTCACGATCATTCCGCGGGGCCGTGCACTAGGGGTCACTATGAATCTGCCGGAACGTGATCAGTTGTCTCAGTCCGAGATGCAGCTGAAGTCGCGTTTGGCAGTTATGTATGGGGGTCGGATCGCGGAGGAGCTTGTGTTTGGAAAGGACAATATCACCACGGGCGCTGGCAACGATATCCAGCAGGCTACCAACATTGCTCGACGCATGGTTACTGAATTTGGTTTTTCTGAAAAACTTGGTCCCCTCCGCTATTCAGACAACGAGGAGGAGGTCTTCCTCGGCCACTCTGTTGCCCGCCAGAAACATGTCTCGGATGCCACAGCCGCCATCATTGACCAGGAAGTTCGCGATCTGATCGATGAGGCGGAAAAGAGTGCTCGCCGCATTCTCACCGAGAACCGCGATAACTTAGAAGTAATCGCCCAGGGACTTTTAGAGTATGAGACGCTCTCCGGTAGCGATGTTGATGCGCTTCTGCGCGGCGAGGAGATCGTCCGCAAGGACGAGGATTATACGACGCCTGAGGGTAGCCGCAAAGCTTCGGTTCCAAGCAGTGGTCCTTCGAAAAAAGATAAGGATTCGTCGGGTATCGGGGGTATCGAGCCGCAGCCCGAATCCTGACGGTTGGCCATTTGCGATGGCAAATCGTATTGTTCAACCTACGGCGAATACTTTCGCCGGCCTCAGCCTGGACCGACCCCGAATCATGGGCATCATAAATGTGACGCCGGATAGCTTCTCCGACGGTGGAGAGGCATTGCGGGTTGGCGATGCAGTAAACCTTGGGCGTGCTATGCTGAGCGCAGGAGCAGATATTTTGGATATCGGAGGTGAGTCCACGCGGCCTGGTGCGATGCCCGTATCTGTGGATGAGGAATGTGCAAGAGTATTGCCCGTCATTGAGAAGTTGGCCGAGGAAGGGGCGCTGGTCTCCATCGACTGTCAACGCGCTGCGGTTATGCGCGCCGCAGTGTTGGCGGGAGCGAAAATCGTTAATGACATTACAGCACTCGATGGAGACCCGGATGCATTGGCGGTGGTTGTGGAAACGGGCGTGTCGGTGATTCTAATGCACATGCAGGGGAAGCCGCCGACTATGCAGAATAACCCTACGTATGATATACCTTCTCAAGACATCCGTGATTATCTCGCTGGGCGGATCGCGGTTTGTGAGGCGGCGGAAATTTCCCGAGATCGGATTGCCGTAGATGCCGGCATTGGTTTTGGCAAGACATTGGATCACAATTTAGAGCTTCTTGGACACATGGACGTCCTCCACGCACTGACGTGTGCTGTGGTGCTTGGCGTGTCGCGGAAGAATTTCATTGGTCGCTTGACTGGCGTAGAAGACCCGCAAGACCGAGTTTTTGGATCTGTGGCAGCAGCGCTGGCAGCTCGGCAACTCGGTGTGCAAATTTTTCGTGTTCACGATGTTGCGGAGACCCGGCAGGCCTTTGATGTTTGGGAAGGTATTCAGCGAAGACGTCATTCGTAAGGGGTGGGAGGGTCCTTTCTGGAAGCAACTGGTGTAATCAGAGAATAAGGACGTGAGCCATTACGCTCGCATTTGGAGATTACAAATCAAATCGTATATTGTGTCTAACGGACACGCTGAAATTCAGCGTTGGGGTGTTCTGATGCGCTGCCATCATTAATTAGCGTCGCGCTTTTAATGCAACTAAGGAATCGGAGGTTGAGTTGTTTATTCATCTAAAAGTCCCTCCCCAGCCAAAACTCTATGCGATCATTATGTTTCCACGCCCCCGTTTACTTGTAGAAGCTGACCATTGATAAAGCCGCCCTGGTCAGAGCACAGCAATCCGACTATGGCAGCAATGTCGGTACTGACGCCTAGACGTCCAACCGGCGTTTGCTTTAACAATCCTCGCATGGCGTCGGAAGTCGTGACTAGCATGTCCTGATCGGGGAACGTGCCTGGAGAAATGATGTTGCAGGTCACGCCCTCAGGAGCGAACTCCCTTGCTAATGCCTTCGTCAGCCCCCAGCAGGCA
>MDTD01084856.1_pt1 | contig 10748 bp, 10 predicted proteins | sample 811221 | NCBI WGS metagenome assembly MDTD01 (sample SAMN05326646, study PRJNA326480) | marine metagenome | isolation source: seawater | place: Pacific Ocean: South West | collected 2011
ACGAGAAATTTACCTCTGATGCTGCGACAATAGAAAAGTGATAGTCGTCGTTAAAATAGGTACATCTTCATTGACTAACGTTGATGGTTCCATAAAGCGTGAGGCAATAGCCAAACTATGTGATGAAGTCGCCGAAGTCAGAGAGAAATATAGCGATATTATTTTGGTTAGCAGCGGGGCTATTGGGGTTGGACTCCCCATGTTGGGCTATACCTCAGGTCGTCCTGATGATTCGCGAGTCCTTCAAGCTGCCTCTGCCATAGGGCAACCAAAACTCATGGCGATCTATGGAGAAGAGCTAGCTCGCCATAATCTAGTTTATGGCCAGCTACTTCTAGCCCCTGATGACTTTTTTGTTCGATCTCGTTATCTTCACGCTCGATCAACCCTTGAGTCTCTTTTGGAAGCTGGGATCGTCCCAATTGTTAATGAAAATGACGCTGTTGCAGATGATGCTATTAGGTGGGGGGACAATGATCGCATTGCCGCGTTACTCGCGCACCTAGTTCAAGCGGAGAAACTCATCATCCTTACCGACACAGAAGGTATTTTCTCCGCTGATCCCCATTTGGATAAAAGCGCAACGTTAATACCTGAGATCGATTCGACCGCTGAGTTGACTGCAGATGTAGGGAAATCAGGTGGAAAGCAGGGTAGCGGTGGTATGAGCTCAAAACTGGCTGCAGCTCGGATGGCTGCATGGTCAGGGGTTACCACGACTATCGCTTCTGCAGCTAGCGATAGAGTCTTGATTAACGCATTAAATGAATCACCAGAAATAGGTACCATTGTGCGCCCTAATCAACAGAAGCTTTCAGCAAAGAAGCTATGGATCGCCTTTGCCCTAGAACCTAACGGCACACTTCAAGTAGACCAAGGCGCCGAGGAAGCTCTTTTGAAAAATGGAGGTTCGTTGTTGGCTGTCGGTGTAAAGAACATTTCGGGACAATGGAAAAGTGGAGAAGCAGTGTCGATTATGAATAACACTGGAAAACACATAGCGCGCGGTTTATGCGCAATCAGCTCTACCGACCTCTCTCCTTTATTGGGCCTTCCTTCTAAAAATCACCCTAAAGGATTACCTGAAGAAGTCATCCACCGAGATGACTTGGTGCTACTAAGCCCATCCAAAAACTAGCTATTTGCGGGAGGCCTTGGTAAGACGAAGAAACTCTCTTGCGGGGATGGACCCTTTTAAGTAGGACAAATAGACATACACGGCGCCCGTAACTAGCAGAAGGGATGGTCCTAGTATCAAATTGTGAACTCCATCAAAAACCCATGCAAGAGTTCCGCCAATTACCCCACTAACCAGAAGAGGTATATAGAGATTGACTAATGGCTTAGATAGTTGATAGTCAGAAGGCATAAAGCTGATCATGCGCTTTTTGAGACGTGAATACTCTATCCATGAGCCGCAGGCACTACCTAAGGCCAGCCCTACCGCGCCCAAAGCTTGGGGGGCCATATCTGTTGAGCGAATAGATTCTGGGAGCGGTTGAAAAACCGGTAGATCGCCTATCCTTACAATCTCGTCAACGTCGATAGCAAAACGATCAAATTGGAACATCAAAATTACGCCGACGATAGCTGAAATCAAAACCCTAAGTGCAGCAAACTTTGCAGGACCCTTAGTGTCTCCACCTGCGTAACACACATTTTGAAATAGCCGGCTGACGCTAGAAGTAATTAACCCAAAGCTATAAGCGCATAAAATAAGCCATACAAACAAAGTGTCTTCCTGAGTAAATTCCCCGCGTTCAAAAAGAGCTCCGATAATCGGCTTCCCAATTGAGAAAAATGCAATAGCTGAAAAAGCGACGTAAAAGATAAGTCTCTCCTGGCTTATCTCTAGACGGTTTATCACTTTTGGCATATCGTTTTGATCACGTGATAATTCAGGAAGATCAGCGGAAACGATGGACATCGCAAAGATTCCTATAGGGAGTAGGTAGATAATCTGCGCTATTGATAAGCCAGCGAAAGCCCCTGCAGCCAGGAAGCCAGCGAGAAATAAATCCAAAAATGCTGATAGTTGGATAACTCCTCTTCCCAAAAGGGCTGGAGTGAATCTACTGAAGATATTCTGAACAGGCTTGAGGCCAATCTTTAAACTTATTCGTATTGAAGGGGCCACCTTATATACCGCGGGCAGCTGTATCACGAATTGTAGAAACCCTCCGATGAGGACACCCCAAGCAGCAGCTTTGGCTATATCTCCGTCATCCCAACCATTAGCCCATGCAAATACAGCAAGAAAAATTTGCGCTGCGTTCCATATAATCGGAGCAGCGAAAGAAAGAAAAAACTTTCTGTGTGAATTAAGGACGCCTAAACACCAAGCGGACAGAACAATAAAACCTAATCCGGCCCACATAACACGAACTAGATCAACAGTTAGTTCAAAAGTAGCGTCAGGTAATACAGGCAAAAGAACTTTCGTTATTGGTCTTGCCGCAACTATCCCTACAAAAACCACAAGCCCTGTGAATAAGGTAAGGATAGAGAGGACTACCCCAGCAACGGCACTTGCATTGCTTTCATCGTGATCCTCTTCATCAACTAATTGGCTGTAGACAGGGACGAACGACGCAGATAAAGTTCCTTCTCCTAATACATTTTGCAAAAGACCAGGGATTTGCAAGGCTGCTTTGAATGCATCAGCGGCTATACGCGTTCCGAGAAGGCCTGCAAGAACAAGTTCACGGATCAGCCCAGAGAGCCTTGATAGAGTTACTCCAGCTCCCACAAGCAGGGCGGGCCTCCCGCTCACACTTGCTTCATTCGCTTCGGAATTATTTACATTCACATGACTAAGGGTACCCGTTATGGGAGTTTCTATGGATAACCTAACATATAGTCAATTTTGACTACAGTTCGTATCAGCCCCTTTACCCCCTCTACTCTCAAATTATGTCTTATAGATTCAGTGATGTCCCCGAAGTCCGCTCCAACTTACAAAAGGTTTCATACCTTGCCGACGAAGGTATAGCAGGTGTTGTTTATTTAGGTGACCGTCTGCAGAAACCAGTTCTTGTTGAAGGTCCTGCTGGAACTGGTAAAACGCAATTGGCTAAAAGTGTAGCTGAGATGAGTGGGGCTCGACTCATTCGATTGCAATGTTACGAGGGGCTAGACGAATCAAAAGCACTGTATGAGTGGAATTACAAAAAACAATTACTCAGGATTCAAGCTGAACGGAACCTGAGTGGTGATGGATCATGGGAAGAAATTGAAGATGATATTTTTTCAGATGAATTTCTTTTGACACGCCCTCTTTTAGAAGCAATTCAGAGCGAGGACCCCGTGGTCTTGCTCATTGATGAAGTGGATAGGGTAGAGATCGAAACGGAAGCCCTATTGCTGGAAATTCTCTCTGATTATCAAGTTTCTATTCCTGAACTGGGTACGGTCACAGCAAGACAAATCCCCTTAGTCTTTCTAACATCAAATAACACTCGAGAATTGTCAGAAGCTTTAAAGAGAAGGTGTCTATTCCTCCATATTGACTACCCAGACCTTGAACGCGAACGAGAGATAATCTTGACTAAAGTGCCCGATATTAATGAGTCCCTCTCGGATCAAATTGCAAGGGTTGTGAGGTCTATTCGGCAATTAGATCTAAAAAAAGCCCCATCAGTTTCTGAGACCCTAGATTGGGCTAGGACTCTCGTTCACCTTGGAGTGGAGCACATAGATGCTAAAACTGCTACGGATACTGTCAACATTCTCTTGAAATACAGATCTGATATTGAGAAAACAGTTAAAGAGTTCGCCACCGATGAGACTTTAACCGCTGACCAAAGCAGCGATGTCTGAGTTGGACGTATCTCCAGAAGTATCTCCGATATTGGAGCTTCTCAACGGTTTTATAGTTGAATTAAGGCAAGCAGGGCTTCCGGTGAGTTTGACTGAGAATCTAGACGCTGTAGCTGCAGTCAAACATATTCCGATAGAAGACAGGGAAGCATTTAAGTATGCGTTAGCTGCGACGTTAGTTAAAAACCACTCACACTGGAGAGCATTTGAAACAGTTTTCGAGGTCTATTTTTCACTTCGAGGCGATGAATACAACTTATCGGACGAAACATCAGGCGACGCTCCTTCCGAAGATTCACTATCGACAGATAACGAGCAACAACTTGGACAAATGCCTGGCCAAGGTGGAGGGCAAGAAGGGCTCAGCCAGGAGCAGCTAGCAGAGATGCTCTACAGGTCTCTAATGAACTCTGACCAAAATCTTATGAGAGCTGTTTCTAGAGTGGCTGTACAGCGTTTTGCAGGAATGGAACCCGGTCGACCAGTTGGTGGAACCTATTATCTATATCGGACCTTACGAAATTTAGATCTAGAAGGTGTTCTAGAGCGCATGTTAGAAGAGGCTGAATCACTAGAGACTGGCCTTGACTCCCTTAGCCAAAAATTAGTGAAGGACGAATATGAGCACAGGATTGAAGAGCTGAAAAAACAAATAGAGGCTGAAATCCGGCGTCGCCTCGTCGCTGACCGTGGAGTAGAGGCAATGGCAAAAACATTGAGAAAGCCACTTCCAGAAGACGTTGATTTCATGCATGCGAGCAGAGAAGAAATGGTTGCTCTAAAACGCGCTATTTGGCCATTAACGAGAAAATTGGCAGCACGCCTAGCTAGAAAAAGAAGACATGGAAGGAAGGGGCCATTAGATTTTCGAAACACGGTCCGTCACTCACTCTCTTACGGTGGTGTCCCCGCAGAACCTAAATTTAAATACCCCAAGCCAGCAAAGCCGGAGATCATGGTCATAGCTGATATTTCAGGTTCTGTAGCGGCATTCGCCAGATTTACTTTGCACCTGGTTTACGCTCTAAATAGTCAATTCTCCAAGGTTAGGTCTTTCGTCTTTATCGATGGGCTTGATGAGGTCACCCAATACTTCGAAGGAGTTGATGATATTACTGCTGCTATCCATCGAGTTAATACTGAAGCAGATGTCATATGGGTCGATGGACATTCAGATTACGGGCACGCCTTTGAAGTCTTTAACGAACGATACGGGAAGGATGTCGGACCCAAAACAACGGTAATGATCCTCGGAGATGCCAGAAATAACTATCACGCATCGCAATCATGGGTTATAAAGGATCTCGAATCAAAAGCACGAAAAGTATTCTGGTTAAACCCTGAGCCGCGCAGTTACTGGGATACAGGTGATTCGATAGTAAGTGAGTACAGCACCTATTGTGAAGGTACCTTTGAGGTACGTAATCTAAGACAACTAGAAGCCTTTGTAGAGAATTTGGTTTGAAGTTAAATCTGACGCAGTTGATCAGCTACCAAAAATGCTAGTTCTAAGCTCTGAGAAGCGTTTAATCGTGGATCGCACATTGTTTCATATCTAAGATGTAGGTCGTCGTCAGAGACCTTGTCTGCACCGCCCAAGCATTCGGTCACATTACCCCCAGTAAGTTCGACATGAATACCACCCGCCCATGTTCCCAGTGACTGGTGGATAGAGAAAAACTGGCCGAGTTCAGCGAGAACATCATCTAGGTGTCTTGTTTTATGGCCACTTGAGCTCGTAAAGGTATTCCCGTGCATAGGGTCGCAGGCCCAGACAACAGGGTGCGCTGCGCTGCTAACCGCATCAACTATAGGCGGCAGGCTTGTCTCAACATTTCCTGCTCCAAATCGAGATATTAGAGTTAAACGACCTGGAATAGATTCCGGATTAAGTAGTTCGCATATTTTCACTACATCTTCTGGAGTTGCCGTCGGTCCGATCTTACACCCGAGAGGATTCTCTACTCCTCTGAGGAATTCCAGGTGAGCTCCATCGATTTGTCTCGTTCTTTCCCCGATCCAAAGCATATGGGCAGAGCAGTCATACCACTTGCCTGAGGTAGAGTCGACTCGGGTCAATGCCTCTTCATAGCCCAATAATAAAGCCTCATGGCTTGTATAGAAGTCTACTTCATTTAGTGCCGAGCTACTGACGGGCGTCACGCCGCAGGCTTTCATGAATGCAAGAGCATTAGTGATTCCATCGGCGATCTCTCGGTAGTGTTCTCCAGCAGGGCTATTGGCAACGAACTCTTGGTTCCAAGAGTGAACTTGGGTCAGGTTAGCGAACCCGCCGCGCGTAAAAGCGCGTAAAAGATTTAATGTAGAAGAGCTTTGATGATAGGCCTGAAGCAGTCTCCTTGGATTAGCTTCTCGCGATCCCGCACTAAAATCAGGATCGTTAACTATATGGCCTCTGAAAGATGGAAGTTCTAGATCGTCTTGAGTTTCAGTTGGGCTTGATCTTGGTTTTGCGAATTGCCCAGCCATTCGTCCTACTTTTACAACCGGGAGGCCGGTCGAGTAAGTCAAAGCTACTGCCATCTGCAAAATTACTTTTAGATTATCTCTGATAGCATCAGCAGATAATGCATCAAAAGATTCTGCACAGTCACCAGCTTGGAGAAGAAGCGCTTTTCCATTGCAGACTTCAGCTAGCTGTTCTCTAAGTGTTCGAGCCTCTCCGGCGAAAACTAATGGGGGTAAATCCGATATTTCACGGAGAACAATAGATACCTGTTCTTCATCAGGCCAATCAGGCTGCTGTTCGGCAGGGAATTGGCGCCAGGAGCTTGGAGACCATTCATTTCGCACACTAATATCCTCTCGTCTTCTAGCGGAGAAGGCAAGCTATTTTACAAAGGCTTGAAAGTGCCTGTTTGCTAGGCTGCGTCAATATCGACCTGATTCGGGGCATTCTCACGAACCATGTTCACTGCACGTTTAACAAGACGTCTTGCAGCTTCAGCAGTTACCCCTAGTTCTTCGCCAACTTCTCGGTAGCTGCGCTTTCGCCCATCCTGAAGTCCAAATCGCTGTTCTACAGCGTATCGAGCTCTGTCGTCAAGGACATTTAGCAGGTCAATTACCATAACTTCCCTAGCCTGTTCCATTACAGATTGTTCCGGTCCAGGATTCGAATCAGGTAGCAAGTCAACCAATTCGTTGCTGTCGTCATCTCCAATGGTTCGGTCGAGAGACGTTGGTGTTGTCAGGCGATGGAGTCTTGCGTGTTCTTCGTCTAGTTCATCTCCATCTCCAGAAACTTGGCGAAGTGCAGCGCGTAAGCTTGCTGAACGGTCACCGGGAAGACGGACAAGACTGGCTTTTTGGTCTAAGGCACGACCTATTGCCTGTCGAATCCAGAAGGTGGCGTAAGTAGAGAACTTGAATCCTTTTCGCCAGTCAAATTTGTCAACAGCGTGCTCCAAGCCTAGGTTGCCTTCTTGTATAAGGTCTAAAAGCTCCATGCCGGCAGGTAGAGGATACCTTCTGGCAACACTGACAACCAAACGAAGGTTCGCGCGAATAAAACGGTCTTTTGCTTCTGCCGCTTTACGGTCAGCGCGCTTAAGCTCTATCCCTTTTTCGCCAGCAGCTAGTCGCTCGCGAGCGTCAACACCCTTTTCTATAAGCTGGGAGAGTTCACGTTCTTCCGCAGCCGTAAGTAACGGGACAAGACCTATTTCATTAAGATACTGACCTACTGAATCACTCATTTTTTCTCACATTCGATGGGGGTTTGTTTACTTTTCACTAGTTGCGTACAAACAAAACAAAGCGAATTCGCATGTTAAACGAGGTGCCACTTTCTTCTCTGTGCCACAACGCATGGACCGGGGGGATCTGTGCTCTGTGAAATTTAAGAATTTTTTTGTTTGCCTAACAAATATCTCGATACGTAAGCATCGATACAGCACGACCCGAGAGTCGACCTAGTGAAAAGCACATTAACCATAATGGAATTCCTATAAAATGTCCAGCATTCTTCACATTTTTTACAAGAATCCTTAAAATTCCTATAAAATTCAAGGGTTTTATTACAACTAGCATTCGTTTTATCTCCTACTTTGAGTCCTGTTTTGTATTATGTGTTTGTGGGTAGAAAACGAAAAATAGGTATTTTGGGAGGTAGTTTTGACCCACCGCATCTCGGTCATATTGCCGTCGCTGAATTTGTAGCCTCAAAACGTGACTTAGATGAAGTGCTTTTTGTCGTTGCAAACATCCAATGGCAAAAAGCTGTGGAACGAGAAATGTTAAATCCAGACCATCGTTTGGAAATGGTAAAGCTTGCAGTTGCCGGGAAAGACACTTTCTACGCTTCGAATCTCGAAATAGAGCGTGGGGGAGATTCAGTAACAGTTGAAACTCTTGAAGCCCTGCATGATAGTGATTCGGAGGCAGAGTATGAATTGATCATCGGGGCAGATAATGCAACTACAATGTCGACATGGAGAAGGTCCGAAGAAATTGAAAAATACGCTAAAATTATTGTGCTAGAACGACCAGGAATTCAGTTGTCGAATGAAGATAAAGAGTTTAATTTCGTGATACTCGACGGACCTCGGCTAGATATCTCATCGGCAGAAATAAGGTCAGCTATAAAAGTAGGGGATCCAATCGATCATCTTGTCCCAAAGTCAGTTATGGATTACATATATCAAGAAGGCTTGTATAGGTGAAATTAGATTGAAGAAATTATTTCTCCAGAGGCCCTGGTGGATGTGGGCATTTCCATTGATCACTCTTGCCTTTTTGGTAGCTATCCCTTTATTAGTATGGAATGCGACTAATGCGATTCTGAGTTCAACAGATGGTGATTTCGGCGAGGTAGTAACAGATCCTTCTGAGCCGGGCTATTTCACTTACGTTATGGCGACACCTTCCCACCTAGTTCTTAACGTTGACGTCGACGGAAATCTTACAATGGCTACAATTATTGCTCTTGGGCCAAACGACCAAGGTGGATCGCTTCTGATATTGAACCCAAATACGAAATTAGATAATGAAAAGACACTCGCTTCGATATTCTCTTCTGAAGGACCAGAACAACTAGAGAGGTCTCTTAAAGACTATTTAACCGTTGGATTCTCAAGTAGTAGCACTATGTCAGCGGCGGTTTGGGATTCATATATCGCACCCGTATCTCCTCTTAGCATTGATCTGAATATAGAGGCTTATGAGAGGCTGATAGAGCAAGCCCTTTCAGGGGGTAATACTGAATGCTGCTTTTTCAAGGGGGGTGTAGAGCTGCAATCTGAAAACATAGAGCAATATCTCAATGCTTCTGATAATTCTTCAGGGCAATTGCGCCAGCTCAGGCAAGAACTCTTTTGGCAGGCCTGGATAGAGGCATTGTCAAACGAAACGGATACTTCTTCGCTTCCCGGTGAAATCAGCAGCGGATTCGGGCGGATGGTATGGGGGTTGTCAAGAGGCAATGTAGTAACAGTGCAGTTAGAAAAACTTTTCGAAGCCTCGGGGGTGTATATCGAAGCCGAAGTTATTAGAGAGGCTGTATTGGAGATGATTCCATTTCCACAGCCTAGTAGTCCTGGGTCAAGAACCACGGTCCGATTACTTGATGGGGTGGGAGGCTTGGATCTAGCCGGCGATTATTCTGCAGGGCTAGTAGGGAGTGGTGCCCAAATTCTTATCATCGGTAATACACCTGAATTTGGTAATTCAACAGAGCTGATATACCACGATGACGAAGATGCTGAGATAGTAAAGAAATTCCAAGAAGCAATTGGTGGTGGTGAGATATTCTTTGAACCGCTCACAGATGCAGCGGTTGAAGTTACAGTCATCATCGGAAATGACCTTATAGATAGGAACTAGCTTGCAAGATAACCACGGATTAGTTATTTCAGAAGTCATGTCGGCAGAATGGATTTTGATTGCAGCTGAAGCAATCGAAGAGAAGTCTGGCTGTGACACGGTAGTTATAGACGTAGGTGATGTATTCGCAATTACAGAATATTTTGTTGTGACATCCGGAAGAACAAGCCGGCAAGTTAAAGCGATAGTTGAAGAGGTAGAAGTTTCTATCAAGGACGCTGGGGGCCCTTCTCCGACCCGCATTGAGGGCAACGATGAATATAAGTGGGTGCTTATGGACTACGGAGAATTTTTGGTTCATGTATTTGACTCAAGAGAGCGTGATTATTACCAGCTGGAACGTCTGTGGAGTGACAGGCCACTCGCTTCTTTCCCGCCAAGTGAAGCATGAAATCTTCGGTGAAATAGAGCAAAAGTTGGATACAGTACCTTCGCAAGGGGCTATAGCTCAGTTGGTAGAGCGCTTCCATGGCATGGAAGAGGTCAGGGGTTCAATTCCCCTTAGCTCCACAGAAACTTAACGTAAATATTGAAAAGTGTTTCTAAAGTTGAAGAAAAGAAGTTAGAGATTACACGAGGACAGAATGAGTAAATCTAAAGAATTTGAGAGAAAGTATTTACTATCTTGAAGGATGTAACAGACGAAACTTTTGCAGTCGACGTTATGGAGCGATCCAAAACAGTACCAGTCGTTGTAGATTTATGGGCCCCCTGGTGCCAGCCTTGTAAAGCGCTCGGGCCGATTCTTGAGAAAGTTATCGGGGCGACAGAAGGAAAGGTTGAGTTGGTTAAAGTCAATATTGACGAGAACCCTCAGATTGCCCAAAGTTTTCAAATCCAAAGCATTCCAGCCGTATTCGGAATCAATAATGGAGAGGTCGCTGATGCTTTCGTTGGTGCGAAAGGGGAAGCAGAAGTAGCGGCCTTCATCGAAGGACTTCTTCCCAGCCCGCAAGATGAGATACTGACCAATCTGTTGGAAGAGGGGAGTGAGCAATCTCTCGAAGAGGTTTTGCAAGCTTTCCCGGATCATGAAGAAGCGGTTACTAGGCTTGCAAAGATCTATGTAGAGAGTGGTAGAAGCG
>MDTD01110638.1_pt1 | contig 10746 bp, 12 predicted proteins | sample 811221 | NCBI WGS metagenome assembly MDTD01 (sample SAMN05326646, study PRJNA326480) | marine metagenome | isolation source: seawater | place: Pacific Ocean: South West | collected 2011
GTAAAGTCTCATGAACTTTTTAAAAGATCAGATGTAAATTTATTTTTTGAATTCCCAATTTCTATTGCTGATGCTGCATTAGGAACCACAATAGAAATACCAACAATAGATGGTAAAAAAGCAAAAATTAAAATACCTGACGGAACACAAGATGGTAAACAATTTAGATTGAAAGGAAAAGGTATGCCATTTATGAGAAGAGGTGATTATGGTGATCTGTATGTGCAGGTTAAAACAGAGGTACCTGTATATTTGAATAAAGAGCAAAAAGATTTGCTTGAAAGATTTAGGAAAATAGAAAATGAAAAATCTAATCCAAGTATTAGAAAATTCTTTCAAAAAGCTAAAAGCTTTTGGAAAAACTAAGCTTTAATTACATAAAAAGATAGATATAAATTTCTTTAATGAAAAAGATTAATTTAAGTATAACAGGTTGTTTGGGCCGCATGGGTCAACAACTCATAAAAACTTCTAAAAAAGATAATAAAGTCAAATTAATGAGTTTGACAGAAGGAAAGGTGATATCAAAAGAAATTAATGGCATCAAATTACAATTAAACACTGAAGATGCTTTTAGAAATTCAGATGTGATAATAGATTTTACTATACCAAAGTGTACTTTTGAGGTTTTAAAAATTGCCTCAAAACTGAAAAAAAAAGTGGTTATAGGTACAACTGGTTTTACAAATAGAGAGGAAAATTTAATAAAATCGTATTCAAAAAAAATTCCAATATTAAAAGCTGGCAATATGAGCCTAGGTATTAATCTCTTGATGTACTTAACCGAAATTACAACAAGAGTATTAGGGGATAATTATTCAAGTAAAGTTTACGAGGTTCATCATAAACATAAAAAAGATTTTCCATCTGGAACTGCTTTAATGTTGGGAAAAGGAATAGCGATTGGTAAAAATAAAGATTTTTATAAGATAATTGGAAAAAAATATCTTAACAAAAGAACTTTCCCTTATGGTAATAAAATAAATTTCAATTCAATAAGAAAAGGAGAAATAATAGGTGAACATGAAGTTTTATTTTCAAGTGGTAAGGAAATAATCAAACTAAATCATGAAGCCTTTGATAGAAAGTTATATTCGCAAGGTGCCATCACAGCTGCAAAGTGGTTGATAAATAAAAAACCTGGATTATATTCAATGAGAGATTTAATGAATTTCAAATAATGAATGAGATTCAAAGAGCAAAAAAAGTACACAAACTTCTTGATAAAACTTATCCTAAAATAAATGTTCCTCTAAAAAGTCGGAACGTTTTTACATTGTTAATTTCTGTTCTACTTTCAGCACAATGTACCGATGTTAATGTAAATAATGTAACAAAAAGTATTTATCCCAAATATTTTGAACCTGAACACTTTGTTAAATTAGGTCAAAAAAGAATAGAAAATTTAATTAAAAAGATTGGGATTTTTAGAATTAAAGCAAAAAGCATTTACAATCTTTCCAAAATATTAATAAAAAAACATAAGGGAAAAGTTCCAAAAACATTTAAGGAATTAGAAGAGTTGCCTGGTGTTGGGCATAAAACAGCCAGTGTAGTAATGTCACAAGGTTTTGGGCATCCAGCTTTTCCTATTGATACACATATTCATAGATTAGCGCAAAGATGGGGTCTTACAAATGGAAAAAATGTAATTCAAACCGAAAATGATTTAAAAAGATTATTTCCTCGCAAATTTTGGAATAAACTTCATCTACAAATAATTTATTATGGAAGGGAATATTGCAAAGCAAGAGATTGTTACGGAATAACTTGTAAAATTTGTACCAGTTGTTATCCTAACAGGAAAAAACCAATAAAAACCAAGAAAGCATGAAATGAAAATTTTAGGTATAGGAAATGCAATAGTTGATGTAATTTGTAAAGTTGAAGATAGTTTCATATCAGAAAATGAATTAACAAAAGGCACAATGAAATTAATTTTTAATGAAAATGAATTTAAAAATTTACTTTCAAATTTAAAAATTGAAAAAACTGTTTCTGGTGGCTCTGTAGCAAATTCTATAGTTGGTTTATCACAATTAGGTAATAAGGTAGGATTTATAGGTAAAGTAAACGAAGACGATCTAGGTGTTAAGTACGAGGAAGGGCTTAAAAAAGAAAACGTTGATTACTTTTACTCGAAAAAGAAAGAGGATATACCCACCGGTACCTGTCTTATTTTGGTAACTCCAGACTCTGAAAGAACTATGTGCACCTTTCTTGGAATAGCTGGGAAAATAAATGAGAATGACATTAATAGTGATGCAATTAAATCAAGTAAGTTAATATTTCTTGAGGGTTATCTTTGGGATGAAGGAGAACCTAAAAAAGCTTTCGAAAAAGCTATAGGTTTGGCAAATAAGGTAGCAATGTCACTATCTGACCAATTTTGTGTGGATAGGCACAAATCTCACTTTTTAGATTTAGTAAAAAATAAACTTGATATAACTTTTGCAAATGAGCAAGAAATATTATCTTTGATTGAAGGCAAAAATTTTAACGATGTGATAAATTTTGGAAAGTCACTAAATAAGTTACTTGTCGTTACTCGTGGCGAAAAAGGCGCTGTATCAATTAAAGGGGATGAAGTTATAGAATGCGGTATACAAAAAAATCTTAATATTGTTGATTTAACAGGTGCTGGAGATCTTTTTGCCAGTGGTTATTTACACGGGTACATGAATAATTTATCTCTAAAAGAATGTTTAGATAAAGGGACTTTAATGTCATCTAAAGTAATTCAACAAATCGGGGCTAGACTTTAACTCGATTTTTTTTTCTTTTAAAGCTACCTTTCCCTTTTTTAGGCTTGATTACTCTTGGTTTATATTTACTGGATAACAAGTCTTTTGCAATATAGTTTCTTTTAATTGATTTTGTATCCATTTTTATTACTTATTATAAATTCTTTATTACCAAATATTTTTTGTATTTTTTTTCTTAATCTATAAATGTGTGTTTCTACGGTATGAGTTTCTAAATCTGTTTTATAATTCCAAACTTCTTTTTTTAGTTTTTCAATGCTAACTTCGTTTTTAGAACTATTCATAAAAAGGACAATTTCTATTTCTTTTTCAGTTAATTTTAATTTATCTTTGTTCTTAATTAATTCCCTTGAGTTAGTGTTAATTTGGTATTCACCAATATTAATTTGTGATTGGCTATTGTATTTTTGTTTTAAGAGACCAACATTAATCTCAGAAATTAAATCAGAAAAATTTATTGGAAAATTTATATTTAATTGTCTTTGTTTTGAGAAAAAAATATTTTTTTTTGATGAAACAACTACATAATTTTTGAAATTTATATTTTCTTTTTTAAAGTCTTTGTCTAAATTAATTAAAGAAAAATTAAAATTTTCTTTGATTTCGTTTAAAATATCAAATAATTTTGGTAAATTATATATGACTAGAACTTGTTCATTCATAAAAATTTTTTATGTTAATTAATCTGAAAAATAAAGATACCTTAATAATCGATAAATTTAAATTTAAATGTTCAATAGGTAAATATGGAGTGAAAAAAAATAAAATTGAGGGTGATAAGTCAACACCTAAAGGAATATTTAAAATTGGTGAATTATATTGGAGAAAAGATCGTTTGAAGAAACCAGAGACAAAATTAAAATGTAATGTAATAAAGAAAAATTTTGTATGGTGCACAGACACAAAAAGCAAATTCTATAATAGATTATTAAAAAAAGGAAATAACTTAATCCATGAGAAAATGTTTAGAAGAGATAATAAATATGATTTATTTATTTTAATAAAATACAATTATATCCAAACAATCAAAAATAAAGGCAGTGCAATATTCTTACATCTTACTAAAAATTATAATCCTACCGCGGGCTGTGTTGCTCTTTCAAAAAAAGACTTTTTAATTTTTTGCAAGATAGTAAAAAAAAACTCATTAATAAAAATCAATTAAACTCTTTCACCAAATATTTTAGAGCCTATTCTTATATAGTTTGCCCCATATTCTATAGCGCTCATATAATCGTTTGACATGCCCATACTCAAATTTTTCAGACCAGTTTGTTTTGAGAGTTTTTTCATCTCTGAAAAATATTTATTCTTAAAATCGTTATTAGGAGGAATACACATCAATCCTACAATATTTAAATTTAAATCATTTTTACATTTTTCAATTAAATTTAAAGATTGATCTGTTGAAATACCTGATTTTTGTAATTCATTGCCTATGTTAATCTGAATGAAAATCTTTAGTTTTTTATTATTCTTATCTTGCTCGTTGGCTATTTTTTCAGCTAATTTAAAGTTATCAACTGAATGGATGTAGTCAAAAAGGGGAACCGCATATTTTACTTTGTTGGTCTGCAGTTTTCCTATCATGTGTAACTGTAATCTCGGCATTTGCCTTTTTACGTCAGCCCATTTATCTACTGCTTCCTGAACTTTATTCTCTCCAAAATGCAAATGTCCGTATTCTATAAGTGGCTGGATTTTTTCTAGCATAAACGTTTTTGATACAGCAATTAAATTGATATTTTTTCCGTTATCGAAATTAAGATTTATTTCCTTTTTTATATTTTCTACGTTATTTATTGAATAATGCATTATCTAAAAATATTTCATTTTATCGATGAATATAAAGAAAGCTATTTAGAAAAAATAGATAAAAATGTTATTCTTATATATAGAAAATATAGCAAACCTACAAATATCATAGAAATTAATAAAATTAAAAATTATTGCAAAAAAAGAAAAATAAAGTTTTTGATAGCTAATGATCTAAAAACAGCATGCAAATTAAACCTGGATGGCTATTATATACCTTCTTTCAATAAAGATTTTTTACATATAAATAGACCTTATAAAAGAAATTTTTTGATTGTTGGTTCTGCTCACAATACAATCGAGATAAAAATAAAAGAAAAACAGAAATGCAAACTTATTTTCTTGAGTCCAATATTTTATGTGAAAAAAAATTTAGGTTTTCTTGGATTAAACAAATTTCGATTATTATCTAATACTACCAAAACAAATATAATTGCACTTGGCGGCATTAATACGAAGAACTTTAAGAAATTAATCACAACTAATTGCTCGGGCTATGCTTCTATATCAATGATAAAAAAAAAGGCCCAGAATAAATCTGGGCCTTAATAATTTCTAAATTTATCTAACTTAGAATGAGAATGATAATGCTATTTCAGTGTTATCAGTTGTCTGATTTGCATTGAAGTAACTGTTATCAGTTTCGTTGTGCTGGATTTTTAATGCCATACTACCCATCGTATAAGACGCTTGGATAGATGTAGCATCAGCTGTCTCAGCCGCAGTAGCACTTATAGCTTCTCTAGTATCTTCTAATGTTCCGTAAGATACAGAAAGATCATCGTTTACTGCAAATGCAACAGACCAACCTTCTGTTGAGTAGTCTCCACCACCGTTTCCAGTGTTTTTAAACCACTCACCATAACCAATGCTGATAGGACCAGCTGAATAAGTAGCTTGTACCATTGAGTGTACTGCATCAGCAGCGCTGTTTTGAGCACCAATTAATGCTGTCTCTACTTCTTCTTGAGCAGCATATAATGATAAGCCTGCAAATGATACTTTAGTTCCTAAAGCCATTGAGCTTGAATATCCTGCAGCATTGTCTGCTCCAGTTCCAGCTCCTGCTGTACCACCACCGTTAGGGTCAAAATCAGCAACTACGTCAATAGAAGCTCCACCGAACTCAATTGTTGGTGATAGGTAAGATATAGATCCACCTTCTGAAGTTCCACCGATTGCTTGACCTGCAAATGAGTGACCAGCTTGGTCGCTTGTTTCCTCATATGCATTTGGTAACACATCATCATAACCATCAACAGCACCTGTCGCTGCTTGGTTAAATCTGACTGATCCCATTGATCCCATTCCTAATGTGATCGCTGCAGATGTCATTCCGTTTGAAATGTCATCCATAAAACCTGAAACAGTAAAACCGTTATCAAGTTCACCTGACATAGAAGCATCGATTGTTACATCAGCACCAAATGCTTCTCCTTCTGTTATAGCTGAGCTTGTACCTGCTGCATCGCTATCAGAAGCTGATCTAGATCCATACGTCACTTTTGAAGTACCATTAAAAGAAACTTCAACAGCCTGAGCTGATAAAGCACCTAATGATGCCGCAAGTGCAGTTGCACCTATTTTTTTAAAGTTATTCATAATTTCTCCTTTTTGTTTCATATATGAACAGAGCGTATATACTCCTAAAACTCGCAATTTTGCTAATTAAAATAAAGATTTGTTGTTTTTTTTACCAATTGTTGTATTTTTACAACACAAAACCTTAAGTAAGTTTCGTTTATAACAATTATAGTCTAAATGTAAGTAATGTATTTCAAAATAAAATTTATCCTCATAATTCTCGCCTTGTCTACTTTTTTTTTAACGTCTTGTGGAATTTATAAAAAAACTAATGTTAGAGATATACCAGTTAATGCAGATGAAAGAGTGCAAAAAAATATAGAAGAAGGAAGAGGATTTAAATTAGGTGGAAATAAAAATACTGGGATTGGATTGTTCGCGGAGTTTAATCCTTTGTGGAGAGCCGCTTTAGACACACTTGATTTCATGGTTTTGAGCAGCGCTGATTATGGTGGGGGAATTATCATTACAGATTGGTATAGTGAAACTAATAATAATGACGAGTCAATAAAAATTACAGTAAGGTTTTTATCTAACGAAATTAGAGCTGATGGACTAGATATTATTGTTCATCAAAAAATTTGCACAAAAAATTATGAGTGTAAAACAAGTCAAATTGATGGAAAATTAAATGATGAAATTAAAATTGCAATTTTAAAAAACGCTGCAGTTTATGAAAAAAAATTTAAGAAAAAAAGAGTAGAAGACTATCGTAAAAAAAATCCTAAAAGATTAGTTGGAGACGAAAAAGGCGATAAAGACTAATATTAGTAAATCGTATATTAAATTTCTGTGATGGAAAGATATAATTTTAAAGAGATAGAAACTAAATGGCAAAAATATTGGTCTATCAATAAAACAAATAAAACTTCCTTAGATAAATCAAAAAAAAAATATTACTGCTTGGAAATGTTCCCTTATCCTTCTGGGAAAATTCATATGGGGCATGTAAGAAATTATACAATTGGTGATGTTTTAGCACGATATAAAAAACTACAAGGATTTAATGTACTTCATCCTATGGGGTGGGATTCATTTGGTATGCCAGCTGAAAATGCTGCCAGACAAAACAAATTAGACCCAAAAAGTTGGACAGAAAAAAATATAATTAATATGAAAGAACAACTTATGAAGTTGGGTCTATCTATAGATTGGGACAGAGAAATTTCAACATGCTCACCACAGTATTACAAACATCAACAAAAATTTTTTTTGGAACTATACGATAAAGGTTTAGTTTATAGAAAAGAAAATTATGTAAATTGGGATCCGGTTGAACAAACTGTGTTAGCTAATGAACAAGTAATTGATGGTAAAGGTTGGAGATCAGGAGTCCCTGTGCAAAGAAAAAAATTGAACCAATGGTTTTTTAATATTTCAAGTTTTTCAGAAGATCTATTACAAGGGTTGGAATCTTTAAATGATTGGCCAAATAAAGTGAAAATAATGCAAAAAAATTGGATTGGTAAATCTTTTGGTTGTGAAGTCAAATTTAAAATTCTAAACAATTCAGATGTTAAAGAGATTATATGTTTTACTACTAGGCCAGATACTTTATTTGGTTCATCATTTTTAGCTCTTTCAATAGACCATCCAATTTCAAAATTTTACGAAAAAAATGAAGATTTTGTTAAATTTAAAGGAGATTGTTCAAAGACCGGAACTACTGAGGAGTCAATCGCAAATGCAGAAAAAATCGGTTTTAAGACAGATTTAATAGCTATCAATCCCTTAGACGAAAGTATTAAAATTCCAGTTTATTTTGCTAATTTTGTATTAATGGATTATGGGCTAGGGGCCGTATTTGGATGTCCCGCCCATGATCAAAGAGATTTAGATTTTGCCAATAAATATAATTTAAGAGTTATTCCGGTGGTTAAACCTGAAAAAGAGACCGAAAATTTTGAAATAAAAAACGATGCCTATACAGGACCTGGTTTTATTTTCAATTCAAAGTTTTTAAATGATTTAAGAGTTCCGCAAGAATCGATAGTAAAAACAATCGAAATTCTTGAAGAAAAAAAACTCGGTAAAAAAAAAATTAATTTTCGACTGAAAGACTGGGGAGTTTCTAGGCAAAGATATTGGGGTTGTCCTATTCCCATAGCATATGATGAAAATAATAATATTATTAAAATTCCTGAAAAAGATTTGCCTGTTGAACTTCCAGAAAATATAGATCTTAACACAAAAGGTAACCCTTTAGACCATCAAATTAAATGGAAAAATATAATTGTAAATGGAAAAAAATATGTTAGAGAAACAGATACTCTTGATACTTTTGTTGACTCCTCGTGGTATTTTTTAAGATTTTGTTCACCAAAAAATAAATCTTCAGCTTTTAATTCAGAAGAGATAAAATATTGGATGCCTGTGGATCAGTACATAGGTGGAGTTGAGCATGCTATATTACATTTATTGTATTCAAGATTTTTTACTCGAGCTTTAAGTATTAAAAGTGAAAATTTTAATGTTTTAGAGCCTTTTACAGGGCTTTTTACCCAAGGAATGGTTTGCCATGAAACATACAAAAATGAAAACGGTGAATGGCTATCACCAAATGAGATATTAACTAAAGATGGAAAAAATTATTTTGAAAAAAATAATCCCAACAAAAAAGTTATAGTTGGAAGCTCAGAATCTATGTCCAAGTCAAAAAAAAATACTATAGATCCAGAAGAAATTATACATAATTATGGAGCAGACTCTGTAAGAATTTTTATTTTGTCAGACAGCCCTCCAGAAAAAGATATTCAATGGTCAGACCAAGGAATGATAGCTGCATATAAGCTTTCTCAAAAATTTTGGCAATTACACACTAAAATAAAAGAAAAAATAAAAGCTAAAAATTCAGAAGGTGAGGATATTAATCAATTTACAAATATTTTAATTAATAAAATTACTAAAAATCTTGAAAAGTTTAATTATAATGTAATCATAGCAAACATTTATGAAACTTATAATTTTTTAATTAAAATAGTTAATAAAAATTTAAATACATTAAAGTTTGAAGAAAATTATTACAATATTTTAAAAATATTTTACCCTGTTATGCCTCATTTAATATCTGAATGTATTCAAGATCTTGGAAAAAGTATTGACTTCGAATGGCCGAAAGTCGAAAGCAAGTATTTGGATGATTTAAACGTGGATCTAGTAATTCAAATAAATGGCAAGAAAAAAGATATTATCACTATAAATAAAGGTTTGGAAGAAAAGAAGGTTTTAGATATATCTCTTAAACAACCTAAAATTAATAAATATATTGCTAATAAAAAAATATTTAAAACAATTTATGTTAAGGATAGATTGATTAATATTATAACAAAATGAAAATAGTAAAAAATTATAAAAACTTTTTCTTACTAATAACTTTTTTATTCCTTAGTGGATGTGGATATAAACCAATATTTTCAACTGAAAATATCTCATTTAAGATAGATGAATTTAATTCAAACGGTTCTAAATCTTCAAAACAATTAATTAATAATTTAAAAGTTTACTCAAAAATTGAAGAATTTAGCAGAATATATAATTTAGAGATTATTTTAAATGAAAATAGAGGGATAGAATCTAAAAATTCTAAAGGTGAAGCAATTATTTTATCACAGATAATTAGTGGAAATATAAAAATTAAGGAAAATGGAAAAAAGTTAATTAACATACCTATAAACAGCAAATTCACGTACAGGAATATCTCAAGTAAATTTGATTTATCTGAATATGAAGAAAATATTATTGAGAATTTAGTGCAAAAAATTAGTAATGACTTAGTTGTTAGACTAATTGATCTTTCAAATGATTAAAAAATTTTTTGAATTAGAGAATATTAATGTAAATAATTCAAAAGTAATATTATTATATGGTATGAATGAGGGCTTAAAAGAAGAAATCATTTTAAAATTAGTAAAAAATTCAGGAAAAAAATTAAAAAAGATATTCGAAAATGAATTTATTCAAAGTTTTGAGAGTTTTGAGATAAACCTAACAAATAAGTCACTTTTCGATGAGAAAGAAATTTTTGTTATAAATAAAGTGACCGATAAATCTCTTAAATTAATAGAAAACTTAATAAATAAGAAAATTGAGGATACAAGTATAATTTTGGAATCTGGAATATTAGAAAAAAAATCCAAATTAAGGAATTATTTTGAAAAGAGTAAAAATTTGATTTGCTCAGCTTTTTATGCTGATAACTCAAAAACTTTATTTGATATTGCTTATAAATTTTTTAAGAAAAAAAACATAACTATTTCAAATGAAAGTATCAATATAATTGTAGAGAGAGCAAGGGAAGATAGAAAAAATTTAGATATTGAACTAAAAAAGATTGAATTATTTGCATACAAAAATAAAAAAGTAGATATAGAAGATGTATTTAAATTAACTAATTTATCAGAAAATTATGGTGCTTTTGAACTGGCCGATAATTGTTTAATTAAAAACTATAAAAAAACTATCAATATTTTGAGTGAAAATAATTACACTTCTGATGATTGTATTTTAATTTTAAGAACATTGTCTCTTAAATCGAAACGTCTTTTGAAACTTAAGGAAATGCTTGATAATAATACTATTGAGA
>MDTD01107599.1_pt1 | contig 10745 bp, 5 predicted proteins | sample 811221 | NCBI WGS metagenome assembly MDTD01 (sample SAMN05326646, study PRJNA326480) | marine metagenome | isolation source: seawater | place: Pacific Ocean: South West | collected 2011
AATTTTGAAACAAATAACATGGGTACAATAGATTTTGCTACAGATTTTACTGTGGATCACGTAGCTGTATATAACAATATAGCTGCTCTTTCAGTGGGCTCTCGAGGCATTGCTTTATACGATATATCTGATCCTAGTAATCCAATTGAGAGGGGTGTTTTTTCAATAGGTTATACTTACATGTCTACCTTTTGGGAAGGTAGATTATTGGTGTGTTCACGGGAAGGTTTACAATTAATTTCAATTATTCAATAGAATGAATCACTCAAAATATTTCAAAAAGGAAAATTATGAAAAGTAAGTTATTAATTACTTTGTGCATTATGTTGCAATTGAATGCATCTGGGTTTAACAATAGTGACGGTGCACCAATAAGGCAAGGGGTGCATATCGAATGGTACCGTACAATTGCACCGGGGCAGACTGGAGAAGGAATCTTCGTTTGGTCAGATACGCGTTACGGAATGAGGAATATATTTGCACACAAGATTGATCAAAATGGAAATCTACTATGGGGCCTTGACGGTGCAGTTGTTACTAACTTACCAGGTAGGCAGGAAGACCCAGTCGCTATTACAGATGGAGAAGGAGGAGCCTTTATTGCTTGGGTAGATTATAGGTTTGATGCGGAGGGTGATATCTTTCTTCAGCATGTGGACAGTAATGGAGAAATATTATTGGATTCAAATGGTGTGGCTCTTGCACAAGCTATAGGAAAGCAGATCACAATTAATATGTGTACAGATAGCATAGGAGGGGTTTTTGTAACATGGCAAGATAAAAGAAGTGGAGTGGACGATGATATCTATGGAACGCACGTTTCATTTGATCATACAATTGTGGCACCTGGGACTGGTATCCCTATTGTTATAGAAGGAGGAAACCAAAATGCTAAAACAATCGAATACGCTGGTAGCAACCAAGCATTTATAGCTTGGGCAGATTTTAGGGAAGGCGCCAATGCCGATATCTACGGTCAAAGATTAAACATGGATATGTCGGTGATATTTCAAGAAAACGGTTTTCTTATTGCGGGCACAACTGAACAAGAATTAAAACCCAGAGCAACTTTTATAAATGATAATACTTCTTTTTTAGCCTGGAAAAAGGGAGATGAAGATTCTAAGGTTCTTTACCAATTTGTGAATCAAGATGGATTGGTTTTTTCAGAGCCCAAATCGGTTTCTTCTAACTTAGCTTTGCAAACTGCGCCAAGAGTAAAAAGAAATAGCATGGGGGAGGTATTTGTTAATTGGAAAGATTTAAGAGATGATCCCATTGACGGAGATCAGTATTTTCAAAAAATTAACATCACAGGGGATACTCAATGGGGAGATGGAGTTCGGTTAGACCTTGTAAATGATATTGACTTTAGTGCTAGATTTACTGCCAATACGCAAGGAGGTGTTTCTGTGATTTGGGAAAGAGGATCATTCCCTGATGTTGATATTTTCTTCCAAAATATTACTTCTGATGGTGATTTAACCTTAGATGACCCAATGGTTATTTCAAATAATGATGGCTATCAATTTTCTCCAATTTTGAGTGGCGATGAGCAAAACGGTATTTTTGCTATTTATGCAGATCAAGGGTCAGGAAGTATAAATCTAATGGTTCAACAAATCGACTCAAATTTTGAGCAAGTATGGGATGATAACGGATTAGTAGCTATGAATGGCTTAGATGGAGATGTGAACTATATAGAAACATATCGATTGGGTCAGCAAGATTTACTGCACGTTTGGGAAGATAATAGAGCTTCAAAGAAAATATACAGCAATAAACTGGTTAGCTTAACACCATCTTTCATAAATGGTAACCAGGTTTCATTTGGTGATAATTCCTCATCTGAAACTGATTTTTCATTGCCAGTATTCCTGCATACTTCTAGTGGATTCTACACAGCAACATTTGATGGATCTTCTTCTCCAAAATTCATTAGAATTAATAGATTAAACGAAGATTTAATAAATGTGTGGGACTCTTCAGGAATCGCTTTAGAGGCAGTTTTTGACATGAGGAGTGCAATGCTTGTTGAGACTCCTGATGGTGTTGGATGTGTTTGGTCAGAAAGTAGGGGGTTCAATTATGATATTTACTACCAAAAGCTCGATGCTAATGGAAACTTTACTTTAGCAAGTAATGGGGTGGAGCTTGTAAGCTCAAATGCAGATGATTATATCATGGCCATTTCTCCAACTCCTGATGGAAAGTATATGATTTTTTGGATGGAAGACGCTTGGCCTGCTTCATCGTTAAAGTATACAAAAATAGATGCTGAAGGAAATATTGAAATTGGTTGGAATCCAAATGGGAATAGTTTAAGTGATCCATCTTCTGATTCAAGGAATCTGAAAGTAAAAACTATTACAGATGAGAGCGGATTGCTTGCTGTTTGGTCGCAAGATGGTAATTTTTCAGATATCTACGCTCAAATGATAAGCTGGGAAGGAGAAACTATTTGGGGCGAAGGAGGGATAACCATATCAGATGCTGACAATGATCAAGTCAACTTTTCTTTCGAATTAAACCAAAGTAAAACTCATGCACTGGTAACATGGGAGGATTATAGAAACGGATCTGATTTTGAAATTTTCGGTGAAGTAATTGATCTTGAAGTTGGATTATCAAATAATCAAGATGTTCAATTTACCAATGATACTACAAATCAATATAATCCTACAATGTCACTTGTGCAAAATAATGAATTTTTGATTGTTTGGGAAGATGAAAGAGGATATTACAATTCTGATCCATTGTTAATAAATGGAGTTGACTTATATGGAAGTGGATATATCATTGGTCAGGGCATGACGACTGATATTAATGGAATTCCTATTTGTATAGCTTATCACAAGCAACAGGATGTTAACATAACTAAGCATTCAGGGGAAGAATATTTTCTTGATTGGGTAGATTATAGAAGTTCAGGTAAAGAAGACCTTGCTAATTATTACGGTAAAACATTAATGAAAGCTACACTACTTTCATCAAATCCAAATTGCCAGGGTTGTAGCATTTCACCAAAGAAGTTTCATTTGGAATCAGCTTATCCAAATCCTTTTAATGGGCAAGCATATTTTGACTTTAGCATCCCAGAAAAAGAGTCTGTCACATTTTCTATATATGATTTGAGCGGAAGAAAAGTTTATGAAAGATTAATTCTGCCAAGTTTAGGTGGAAAACAAAGGGTGTTTTGGAATGGCTCTGATGAAAAAGGCAAGTTGCTATCTAGCGGAGTTTACCTTTATAAATTTTCTACAAATAATACCATAATAAAAGGTAAGGTAACATATCTAAAGTAAAACATGAAGTATGTAATTTATTTATCTATAGTACCGATGCTAATGGCCCAATCTTTGGATGACCGGTACCACTCTGTGAGTGAAATATACGGTGTTCTTGACTCTTTAAATCAATTGCAGGATATAAATGATTTTTATCATTTAGATACAATTGGCTTCTCTACGCAGGAAAATATCCCGATTTTAGCAGTGAAGATATCAGATAATGCCCATTTGAAGGAAGATGAGCCAAGAGTTCTTTTTATTGGGCAGGTTCATGCAGAAGAAATCTTAGGTGTGGAAATTGTAATGGATTTAATTAATGACCTATTATTTCCTGGACCTAGTATTACGTCTCATATGAATATACTAAAACAGTATCTTGAGATTTGGATAATACCAACAGCAAATCCAGAAGGTTTAAATGTAGTTCATGATGAATTAGATCTCAGTTATAGAAAAAATAAAAGAGACCTATCGCCAAATGGCCCTTTCCCAAATAACATATTTGATTATGATCCATCAATCGGAAATGATGTTGACGGTGTAGATTTGAATAGAAATTTTAGCTTTAATTGGGCATTTGGAGACACATTTTTAGAACCAGACAATTCTGATTATGCCTCACACTATGACTATTATAAAGGCTCAGAGCCTTTTTCAGAGGCTGAAGCTATAGCTATTAGAGATCTTGCTTTAGAAAATGATTTTGTATTTTCTATTGTTTGGCACAGTTCTCGATCAGGAAACTTATCGGAAAAAATTTTCACCTCTTGGAAATGGGAGGGAGTTAAAGAATCTCCAGACTTAGGCATAATGAAATCTATTGCAGACTATTTCGCAGGCAACATTAGTACTGAAGATGGGACAAGTACATATCTCTCTGTTTTTAGTGGCTCTAGGAATGGAAAACTACATGACTGGTTTTATAGAGAGACTGGCTGTATTCAATACTTAGTAGAGTGTGGGACATCTAATCTTCAGCCGGATAGTTTACTAATTGAAGATACTATTGATAGAAATAAGCCAGCTATGATTTACTTGATGGATAGAACAATAGGCTATTATGCAGATGCTGCACAAATCACAGGAAAAGTTTTCGATGCTACTACTAATCAGCCTATGGAAGGAGTAATTGTTGAGGTAGCTGAACATACTGGTTCGGTACTTAAACCGAGATTAACCAATGAATTTGGCCGTTACAGAAGGATACTAGAGGTGGGGTCCTATAATTTCTCTTTTAGAGCGGAAGGTTACGAAGAGCATAATATTCTTCTTGTCGCAAATAATAGTGGTATAACAGAAAACAATATTTACCTTATCCCTTCAGAAAGTCATCAGGTTAATATCAAACTTTTACATGATGGAATGACAACAAATACTATTAGTGGAACCATAGTGAATGAACATAATGAAATTTCCATTAATATTTCTTCTGGAGATAATTTATTTAATCTGAAAGAAGGAGAGTACAGGTTTGAGTTTGGTATGGATGGAGGTCATGTCCCCTGGGCGAAGACGATTTTTGTAAACTCAGATAAAATACTCAATGTGATTTATGAAAGTGTGCAGCCAATTATAATCAACAATGAGTCAATTTTGGAAAATAGTGTTGGATCATGGTGCATAGAAAATGGGAATACTTTAAAAACGCAAAATAATACGTTTTACCCTAATAGTGATGTTTCTGCAAGTATTCAGTGGATAGAATCTGACTTGATAGATGTAAATAGTAGTAATCGTTTAGCCTTGTCAATAAAACATAAATATGAAACCGAATGGGATCATGATTATATTTCAATATCTTTACTAGATGCTAATGATAGTTTGCTTTCTTTTAAGTCCTGGACAGGAGATCACTGGGAGGCCGTTCAGCAAGATTTTATAAGTGCTGAAACAAATTCCATCTTTTCACAAGTAAAGTTATTGTTAGAATTTCATAAAGATGAAACAGTGAATTACAAAGGTTGGGAAATTTACGAATTAAAGCTGTTTCCAGTTTATGATAATTACTTAAGTATCCAAGAAATTAATGGTCAATCAATGCCAAAGATTCCATTAAAAATCCATTCATTATTTCCTAACCCATCTTACGGTAAGTTTCATCTAGGACTATCTGGTTATTCTGGTGGTAAAACAATAGTAAAAATATATAATTTATTAGGTCAAATTATATTGGATAAAACCTTTTCTGATTTAAAATCTGGAGATCATAATATTTTATTAGATCTAAATGATTTGAACGGAACCCCTCTTGGATCGGGAGTTTATTTTATTCAACTAGAATCTTCTAAAGAGCAGGCAATAAAGAAATGTATTATTTTAAAAAATTAATTAATCTATTTTTAATTCTTAATATTCTACTTAGCGCAGACTTACCCTTTCGCGGAAGTTCAAAAGATCAGATAATTTCAAATAATATACCTTTAGCTTTTTCAAACATGATTTTGAGCAATTATGATATTCTACCTTCACAAATAAATCCTCAAAGGGGTAGTTATTTAATTATTGCTCCAGATGGAGTGGTTAATTATCTTAGTGAATTTGTTTCATTTAAGAAGTCTCAAGGCTTTGATGTATACTTGAAATCATTATCAGAATCTGGAGTAAATGCTGCAGAAGTAAAGAATACTATTTATAATGTTTTGATGTCGGATCCTATGCTTGAATATGTTTTGCTTATTGGAGATGTAGATGGCTTTGCTGAATTTCCTTCCTTTTACTATGGCCCAGAGAATGATGTTACAGATCAGGAATACACTCACCTTTTAGGCAATGATGTTATTCCTGATGTTTTCATTGGGAGACTGTCCATTGATTCCCTATCTGATCTAGCTGTAATTATGTCAAAAACAATCCAATATGTGAGAAACCCACTTGCATTTGATCAAAATTGGCTTGATCGTGGACTTATTGTTGCAGGAAACTATGCTAATACCTATCCCATTCCAATTACCCCTAAATGGACTTCTTATTGGCTTAGGGATGAGCTATTATATCATGGGTACAGCGAAGTAGATACTGTTTTTTATCCACCCTTTCAGCAAGGTGCACCCTATATAATACCATCAATAAATGAAGGCGTTGGTATTGTTAATTATAGAGGTTGGGGAGATGCAAATGGATGGCATTATCCTGAATTCCATGTAGATGATGTGAATGATCTAAATAATGGCTGGCTAACCCCTGTATTTTTTAGTTATGTTTGTAATTCAAATGATTTTGCAAATAATGTTGATCCATGCTTAGCTGAGGCAGTAATTAGAGGAGGTACACCTACCGTTCCAAAAGGAGGAGTTGCTTTTATTGGTCCTTCTGATTTGCACACAAGCACTAAATATAACAACGTAATAAATGCTTATATGTATGATGCAATGCTTAACCATAATGTAGTCGAGCTTGGGCCAGCTATGCAGGCTGGACAATCCGGGCTGGTTAAGGAATTTCCAGCTCAGAATGGTCCAGGAGAAGCACAAGAATTTTATTCAAATGTGTACAATATTTTAGGTGACCCATCCCTACAAGTATATTTGGATACTCCAGAAGAATTTAATTTTAATATTCAACCAATTTATAGTTCTGAAGGGTTTTTAGAGCTGCAATTGACTTCATCAACTGAATATCCTGTTAATCAAGCTGTAATTAGCGTTATGAGTAATGGTGAGATACTTGCAAAAGGAATTTCTGATCATGAAGGTAGATTTATTTCTTCAATAGATGTTGAAGGATTAACAAATCTTGACGTTTATTCTAACAAAAGCGGGTTTGTACAAGGGTACATAAATATAGTAATTGAAGACAATAATAACGATCTTTCTCTAGGAGATATTGATATTGAAACTACATATGGAAATGAAGCTCCCGCCTTATCTGAAAATATTAATTTAACTTTGACTTTTAAAAATGAATCAAATAATGAATCAAATGCGATACAAAGTGAATTAGTCTTTATGGATAATGTATCACCTAATATATTTTCTTTGAATATACCTTCCATTGCTCCGAATTCATCCGCGACCCTGCCATCTGTTAATTTCACATGTTATGGTACTAATATTGGCGAAAGTATACTAGCTAAAGTTCAAGACTTAGAGGGAATTACATTGTTTACATTTTCAATAGAAATTGAGAAACCTGTTTTTGGAATTGATTTTATAGGCGCTGGCATTCCTTCATCTGTCAATAGCCCCAGTTTATTAATTAACAACTACTCCAGTGGGTTTTATGATGGTGTGAATATTTTATTAACTACTTTATCTGAGGGAGCTTCTGTTTTTTTAAATGGATCTTCAAATAGTACAAATAGTTTCTTACCTTTTGAATCTAGCACTCATCAAACAAACTATGATATATCGTTGGACAATATTGCATATGGAAGTGATATTACTTTTCAGGTTGATTTTGAAAAAAATGGCAATATTTTCTTTACTCAAAGTGTTCAAATGCATGTAGAAATTCCTACATCAAACTATCCAGTTGCACCTAATGATTATGGTTATTGGGCATATGATAATACAGATGTTGGTTTTTCTGCAAAACCAGAATTTAATTGGGTTGAGTTAGATCCTCAATTTGGCGGGGAAAATGGGGTTCATCATCAATTAGATGATGATGACCATGTTGATCTTCAATTACCATTCCCTTTTCAATACCATGGAATTTTATATGGAAGCATAACTATTAATTCAAATGGTTGGGCATCCTTTGTACCTTGTGATATTGACTACTTTTGGAATATGTCGATCCCTATGTACATGGGACCAAAAGCCCTACTAGCTCCTTTTTCGGATGATTTAGAGACAATAGACTATGATGGTGATGGTAATATAGATAGATGGATTGATGTCTATTCCTGGTATGATGAAGAAAATGGTAGATTTATCATTGAATGGTCTAGAGCTTTGAACGGATATGATGAGATAACTGAGGAAACTTTTGAAATTATTCTTTATGATCAGATTTCAATGCCTACAGAGACTGGAGATGGAGTTATTGATTTTCAATATTTACATATTGATGATGTTGATGTCACAAAAAATTACTCTACTGTTGGTATTGAATCACCCAATAAAAATTATGGTCTTCAGTACGTTTTTAATAATGTATACTCACCTGGAGCAGCTCCTTTATCAGATGGTCTAGCCATTCGATTTACAACAGAGTCTCCTGATAACTATGTTGGACCTTTGAATGTTGATGATAATTATATTCTTGATAGATTTTATCTGAGTAAGGCATACCCAAATCCTTTTAATCCAAAAACTAAGTTCGATCTATTTATTCCATATACTAGCCCAGTTTCAATTAGCATAATTGATATTTTAGGAAGGCAGGTGTTAAAATTATATCAAGGTATTTTGGTTGAAGGACATCATAATTTTACATGGAATGGTAAGAATTCTAAGGGAATTGGTCTAAGTTCAGGTACATATTTTGTGTTGGTTAAAACCGATGAACATTCGGAGATTCAAAAATTATTAATGCTGAAATAATGAAAGATATTAAAATATATACAACATCATGGTGCGGACCTTGTCAAATGGCAAAAAGGCTACTTGATGATAAAGGCTTTGGTTATGAAGAAATTGACATTGAAGAAAAAGGTTGGAGCAGGGAAGATTTGTTTACCAAAACGGGTGGGAGGACAGTTCCCCAGATTATAATAGAAGGTAAACCTGTTGGTGGATATGATGATTTGGTTCGTATGGAGAATGAAGGTAATCTGTAATATTGATTAGTTATGTACATTATTACAGGGTAGCTACATATGTAGTTGCCCTGTTTTTTTTTACCACCTGCTTTAACAAAACAAAAACATGGAAGTTTACAGATATACATTCCTTAGATGTAAGAGTGCTTGATACAAAAGAGTGGTTGGTAAAAACAAAAGCAGATATTGAATCATTAAATAAAATCATGCTGCCTCAGCTTGATTATTATAAAAAAAAAAATTCACGTATTTACCAAAAATTAGATAACCCTTATCAAAAAATAAAAACAGAATTCTTTAATATTGATAGTACGTACAAATCTATGTCAAAATTATTAAAAAAAATGAAGATTAAAGCATCTTATAGCCTTGATGACATTCCTAAAAACAATTCTATCAGCTATAGAGATTTATTTAATGATAGCAGAGAAAGGATAAAAAAGAGTATGGATAGCTATCGAAAAAATATAAAAAAATTGAAAAAAACATTTAAATCTACCAAGCAAGTTTTATTTTTTGTTGAGGAAGAATGTTTAGAATACAAAAATTCAATATATGATCTACAATATAGAAGAAATTTAGGACAAGAAAATATCGATCGTTTTAATAAAAAGCTTAATAAAGCTATCTTTGATGACACAAATTCATCACGTTCTAAGAAAATTATTGATATATCTAAAACGTTAGAGTCAAATAGATTAAAGCTTGACTCCTTTGAAAATTTTTTAACAAATATGGAAAAAGTACTTATGAAGGAATTGGGAGGCTCAGTTGTTCTGATTCCAAAAAAAAATATGCATACTCAGCTCGAAGAAAGATTTAAAACGGGTAAAAATGAATATATTCAAATTTTGAAGGATTCTCGAAAGTTGATTGAATCCTTATAAATCAAAATTATTCATCTTTAAAAAAAACTATTTTATGTATAAATTTTTTTTTCTCCCCAACTGCTTCAATAAAATATAACCCGCTTGAAACCTTTTTACCTTCATTGTTAACGCCATTCCATACGAAATCATTTATTTCAGAATCTAGATATCCTTTTTTTGGAGCCCATACTTTTTGTCCCAGAACATTATAAATACTTGTTGCTATTTTTTGTTTGCTGACAGTTTCTATTGAAAACAAAACTGGCTTTCCAAAAGAGGGGTTAGGAAAAGGATTACTCATAGTAAAATCTTCTGAGTATCCGTCCGTAAATTCGATAGTGTAGTCCCAGTTTTGTTCCTCAGAGCCAAGCGCTGAAACTAAAAAAGTAATCCATTCAATACCCATTTCTGTATCAATATTAATTTTATTTCCAGATCGAATGGACCATTGATTTTTATCCTGAAGTTTTGTTATAGATAACATGGGAACATTCTCATTATGGGGTATTATTTCAACTTCTATTGGGTTGGAAGTGTGAACTTGATAATAATTTGTTTGAAAAAGATCGAGATTAAAATATGATTTTTGCTGAACTTCCCCTTTTTGATAAAAAATATTTATTCCGTCTATATTAGCACCAGCTGAAATATATCCATCTGCTTCCTCATATGAATATATCCCTGCATTCGAATTCATTATCTTATTGGCTACTCTCATTTTTTGGTAAACTTCATCAAAAGACGATCCTAAATCATTTAAGGCTGCATTAATAGATTTTATACTATTGTCCTGAATGGGACTAGCTAATTCAATAGATTTATCCCAGCATAGCTTTATAGTGTTGGGCCCACCGAAATGCTCATCAATATATTGAAAAAAAA
>MDTD01003008.1_pt1 | contig 10744 bp, 11 predicted proteins | sample 811221 | NCBI WGS metagenome assembly MDTD01 (sample SAMN05326646, study PRJNA326480) | marine metagenome | isolation source: seawater | place: Pacific Ocean: South West | collected 2011
ATTTTTTTCTAAAAATTTATCAAAATTTTTTTCATGATTAAATAAGTTAAGTAAGAAATTGGTACCTTTATTTTTTCCAACACATATAAGTTTGGTATTAATTTTTTTATCAAGTTTTTTAAATACACTTAAAGCTTCATAAATACCTTTTCTTTTTATGAAATTTCCAACAAAACCAAAAGTTATAACTTTATTTCTTTTTTTTTTTATTAACAAATTTTTTGCGTTTATTCCGTTGTAAACTATATGAGAAATATTTTTGATTGGCGAGGTTTTATAGCAATCACTGTCTATAGCAATTATTTTGTTGAGGTAACTTTTGCATAGAAATTTCAAAAATTTTATTCTTATCTTACCTTTTTTTACTTCTAATGGACATCTTAAATGACTGGTAATTTTGGACTTGAATAAAAAATTTAATAATGGCGCAATAATAGTTAACTCTATTTCATTTAAATGAAATTTTTCAATTTTTTTGAACTTTCGTTTTAATCTTAATAAAAAAAAGAAAAAATAAAATAATCCAAATATTTCTCTTAAGACCATTAACCACCTAAGACCTCTATAATAACCTATTTCAAAATGATTAAACCTTGGAACTAAAAAAGCTTCCACAACTTTTATGTTTAAAGATTTGAAAAAATCTGATGAAGTTCCCTTGGGGCAAATTACTATAAATTCTATTTTTTTTTTTAAATTCGTAATGGTTTCTCCTAAGCTTCTAGCAGCTCCTGAGAAATTTTTATGATTGTGAATTAAGAATAAATTTTTTTTTTTCACTGATTCAATTATTTAAAAGATCTTTGATTATCAATATATCAAATTTATTACTTTTTTACCGAACAAACAATTGTACTAATTTTTTTAAAATATAAAGATTTTCTATTTTTTAATTTATTAATAACTTTATTTTCGATTTTTTTATTATAATAAGTCGTATTTTTCCAAAATTCAAGAAATTCACTTTTTTTATTAAAACTTAAACTATTTATTTTTCGTTCAAAAATATTTTTAGAACCATTTCTTTTTAAATATGGTAATAGAATATTTTTATAAAACTTTAAAGTTTTAATAATTTTATTAGGTATTCTATAAATTGAATTAATAAAATTAACCATTTCATGAGGTTCTGAGGGAGCTGATATCAAAAAAAAACCATCTTTAACTAGAGAACTTTTCATAGTATTTAAAACTCTAATTTGATGCCTTGCATAATACAAAGCATAAGAGGAATGCGCTATATCAAAATAATTTCGTAATTTTTTGTGCTCTATAAATTTCTGCAAATTATCCATATCTAACTTAAAAAGTTTAATTTTTTTTGATTTAAATTTTCTACGAATTGAAATTAACGATTTTTTTGAATAATCAATACACCAAATTTCAGGATTTTTAAAAATCTTTGCAAAATAGGAAACCTGCAAACCATCTCCTGAACCAACATCTAAAATCTTAATATTAGTTAATTTTTTTTTATTTAAAGATTTAGATATCATTTTTTTATATGTTTTAAATTGCCATTCACTAAAATTTGATTTTTGATATTTTTTATTAAAGTTAATTCTATTTTTTAAATAACTACTTGAAACCGCTCGCTTCTTTATTTTATCAGGATTAAGACTCATCATCGACTTTTAATCCTCGAAAGTTCTTATTATTTTGTAAGCTTCTGCATATTTTGAGCTTATAATCTTACCTCGATATTTTGCTAAAGTTTTAATTCCATCTCTAGTTCTTGGCATTTGATTTTTGTGAAGTTCACTTTTATAAAAATAAAAAGATTTTATCTTATCATTCACATTTTTTTCTGTTAATTTTTCAAAATAATTAGGGCTAAATTGGTTTTCAAAATTCCATTCTGTGCTTGAAATAATTTCAAATGAAATTAATGTTTTCAAGAAATTATTTGAAATGAGAGGTCTAGTTGCCATATTTACAGATCTACTTATAATTCTGTGATCATTGTTACAATCTTCAGAGTTATGTGTAAAAATAATTTTTGGTTTAAAAGTATTTATTTCTTTTTCTATAATTTTATTAATTTTTAAAATATTGATAGTATCAAGTCTTCCACAGGGTAAATTATAATATTCATAATCATTTATACCTAAAAACTTTAAGCAATTTATAGACTGTTTTTGTCTTTGTGAAATTTCAAAACTTATCTTTTTATTAGAAGATTGGTTATCATATCTACAACTTGTACCTTCACCAATAAAAATAACCTTAAATCTTTTTTTATTTTTATATTTTGCAAAATATCCCCCACAACCAAGCACCTCATCATCAGGATGAGCTGCTATTACTAGTACTTTTTCTTTTAATTTGTTCATCTCATTTAAACTTAAAATTACTTTAGAGAATACATTTTATCTATCTTTTTTAAAAAATTTTTTTCTCCAAAATGTTTTAAAATGCTTTTTTTAAAATTGAATTTTATATCTTTTTTATATGCTTTTTTCATCAACTTTTTTAATTGTTGCTTATTAGTTGATTCAAAACTTGGTAAAAATATTTTTTTATCTTTAAGTTCATAATAACCAGAATGTTTAGAAGTTATACAATAATTCTTAAATAAAAGGGCTTCAATCATAGAGAGACCAAATGTTTCTTTATGACTTGGCATTATAAAACAATCACATTTTAGATAGTAATTTAAAAGAATTTTTCTATCCACAAAATTTACGATCTTAATTTTGTGACTCATATTTTTTTCTGTAATATATCTCCTAAAATAATTAAGGAATTTGCCGCCTCCCACAAGGTCTAGTGTAGCTTTTGAAGCATTAAAATTTTCTATGAAAGTGTCAATTAATAACTTTACATTTTTATTTATATCAAATCTTGTAACTGATAGAAAATTATAGTTTTTTTTATTTGAAAATTTTTTTTTTGGATTTTTTAAGAAAATTTGAGGGATAACATTATATAAAATATCAACTTTTTTTAAGTTAAAATATTTCTTTAATATTGAAGCATTCAATGTAGAAACTGTATTAAAATTTTTTGATTTTGAAATTATTTTTTGTGTAGTTTCTTTTAACGAATTGGGAAATATGTCTCTCATTACATCTGAATTATGTTCCGTGATAATAAATGGTATGTTATATTTTTTATAGATTGCGTAAGCTGCAAAAGCACTAAACCTTATTTTGTGAGCATGCATCAAATCAGGCATTTCGTTATTTTGTAAATATTCCTCAAATAGCTCTAAAGAAATATTACTAATATTTGAAGTTATAATTGGATTTAAAAAATTAAAACTATAAGGAACTAAATTTCTTTTATATTTTCTATAAATCTTTATACCATTAATAGTTTCAATTTTTTTATACTTTTTTTTTTTGAATATATCTTTTATAGAATAAATTCCTGGCGACAGGATATCAACATCAAATTTTTTTTTAATAATTTGAGCCTGATCTAATGTAAATAATCCCTCATTTTTTTTTGTAGTAGTCAAAAATTCTGAAGAGTCTATTAATAATATTTTCATTTTTTTACACTACTCAATGAAATTCTTAGGGTATAGATAAAGTAAAATACAAATAGTCTAAAAATGCTTAAATTAAAATTTTTAACTATATAAAATCTAATTAAAAATTCGTTAAATAAATTTTGAATGATCAATAAAATTGATTTTTCATTATTAATCCTTCCAGACTGAGCTGCTGAAACTTTTGCGCTATACAATTTAATCAGTCTAATTTTATTTCTTCTTAAAATTAATGAATGTAAAACATCTTCACAGTATGATCTTTTAAAATTATATGGATAATAATTTTTTAGAATTAAATTTTTTTTTTCATGCATAATAGCTCCACCAGATAACCACTCATGTGTTTTAAAACCTATTTCTTTTCCCTCATCTGAATAATTAAAGCTACTTAGTGATATATTTCCTGGTGCATAACCAGTATTAGAATTTATCAACCAATGATATAGTTTTAATAAAATTGAGTTTGGCTTCTTGTAGATTTTTGAAAGTTTAATTTTGTCTATATATTTAGGAGCAACAACAATTTTTTGTTTTCCATTGATAAAATTAAATAGATTAAACAAACAATATTTATCAACTTTTACGTCATCATCTAATTGCATTACATATTTAAATTTACTTTTTTTAAATCCAAGTATTCTTTGATGAACTTGATGTTTTTTTTTGCTCAAAATAACCCTGATGCTTAACCTTTTATAGAGTGTAGACATTAATTTTAATTGATTATAATTTTTTTTTGGAACAACAATTAATATTTCAGATGGAAGATATATGCTTGATTGTATTTTTTCTAAACAATGTTTTATTTTTGAATGACCCAACGTGGGTATAACAATTGAAACAGGAATTTTATTTTTTTTAATCAAATTATTTTATCATCTCCATGGATCTATCTAATCTTTTAATTTACTTTTTCTAAAAATTTAATAATTTTTTTTGATGATGAAATTTCCATTTCTCTTCTGCTTTCTTGAGTATATGACGCAATATGAGGAAGAGAAAATATATTTGCTTGTTTAATCAATGCTCCTTTATATGGTTCTACAGTAAAACAATCAAGAAAAGCAGATGCATTTCTATTTTTTTTTAAAAAAGATAATAGAGCTTTTTCATTTATAATTCCTCCTCTTGAAGCATTAATAATAACTAAATTTTTATTTGCATTTTTTAAAATTTTATTATTTATAATTTGGTTTGTTTTTTTATTTAAATTAATTGAAATACAAACAATATCACATTCTTTAAATATTTTTTTTAATGAACTTTGTTTTATACCTTTTCTTAAAATTTTTTTTTTCTCGAATACATAAAACTTACAATTATAAATTCTTAAAAAACTTTGAATTTTTTTCCCTATTTTTCCAAAACCAATAATTCCTATTTTTTTATTTTTTAAATTATTACCAATTATTGGTCTCCATTCTCCCTTTTTTAGTAAATTATAATTCAATATAATCTTCCTTAGTATAGATAAAATAAGAGTAACATATAATTCAGCAACACTATCAGTGAGCTCATTAGTAAGTTTAAAAACTTTTATTTTTCTAAATTTTAAATAATTTAGATCTAAACTATCCAAACCTACTCCAACTCTAGAAATAGCTTTTAAAGATTTATTTTCTTTCAATGTATCTAAATTGTATTTTTCTAAGCCGGCGATAATCCCGTATACGTCAGGATTTTTTCTTAATATACTAATTATATCATTTCTTCTTAAAGATCTATTTAGTCGATTAAAAATTATTCTATACTTTTTTTTATAAAAATTGTATTTAAAAAAATTTTCTTTTTTAAATAAATGATCATTAACTAAAATTTTTTTCTTTTTAATCATTTGAAATTATAATATAGATAATTAAAATTTATAACAAATGATATTACATAAACAAAAAAATATATGTGAATATTCAAAGATATATTTCAAAAATCTAGAAAAAATAATTAATAACATTGACTTAGAAAAAATATCAATTTTATCAAAATACCTAGAGACCTCTAGAAATAAAAACTCAAATATTTTTGTAATAGGAAATGGTGGAAGCGCAAGTAATGCCTCAGCTATGGCAAATGATCTTGGTTTTGACATATTAAAAAAAACAAAAAAAAAACCATTTAAGATAATATCTTTAACCGATAACAATGCTATTAATTCAGCTATAGCTAACGATATTGGATTTGAAAATTTGTTCGTTTCTCAAATTCAAAGTCTTTATCAAAAGGGAGATCTTTTAATTGTTATGTCCGTATCAGGAAATTCAAAAAATATCATTAATGCTGCGAAGTGGTTTAAACAAAAAAAAGGTAAAATTTTTGGTATTTTGGGATTTGATGGTGGAAAACTAAAAAAAGTTTGTAATGATTACTTATTAATTAAATCAAAAAAAGGTGAATATGGACCCGTAGAGGATTTACAATTAATTATTAATCATATCTTAGCTCATTGGTTTCAAATTAAATTTAAAAAAATTTAGCTAGCTGAAGAATAAATCATTTCAATTATCTTCATAGTTTCTAGAGCTTCAGATATACCACCTTGGTACTTCTTAGGTTTTAATTTTATTAATTTTATAAAATCATCTATTTCTTTATCCCAAGATAAATCTTTGGTATAAGAATTTGTTTTTTCTTTTGGCTTTAAATTATTTTTTGTTCGTTGGATAATTGTAATTTTTTCTTTTCCATAAGATTTTGTACCAGATAAAATTCCGGATAAATTTATCATCCCTTTTTCTAATGTAATATCTAATAAGAAATTATGCTTCCAAAGAGTTGCTGATGAGTGTAACGTTGCGAAAATTTTATTCTTATTTTTTAAAATTGTATATACATTATCCTCAACATCTTTTTTCCAGTAAGACTTTGATATGTATGATTTAGACTCAATAAAATTCCCTACAAATAAATTTAACAAATCAACTAAATGAATTCCTTGATCAAGCAAAATACCACCTCCAGCATCTTTCTTTCTTGTTCTCCAATTGAATCTGTAATTTTGTTTTTTTGAATAATTTGTCTTTAAAACTATGTATGATTTTCCATAAACTCCTCTTAAATTGATTATTTTACCTAATTTACCACTTTTGATAATTTTTTGAGCATACTGAACTGAGTCGTGGTATCTATGATTAAATCCATATCTTAAAATTAAATTTTTTTTTTGTTTATAAACTTTGTTAACAGCTTTTAGTTCTTCTAAATTTTTAGATGGTGGTTTTTCACAAAATACATTACAATTATTTTTTAATCCTAAAATTGTTGCTTTAGCAGACTCTTTGTTTGGTAGGCATACAAATAATACATCTATTCTTTCTCTTTTAAGCATTTTTCTATAATTTGAATAGACAGTTCCTGATTTAAATTTTTTTTTGTATTCTGAAAATTGATCACTTATTGAAATAACTTTAAAAATTTTTTTTTTTTTTAAAAAATTGAATCTTCTTTGACCGACTGTACCAAAACCTGCTATAGCAACTTTTAAAACCATATAAATTAATTTAGTATTTTCTTTATTTCTTTAAAATCTTTGAGAGTGTCTACTCCGATCATTCTTTTTTTTACTTTATAACCTTGTATATTTTTATTGTTCTCTAATACTCTTAACATGTCTATTGATTCATTTTTTTCAAAATAATTTTTTTTTAATTTTGAATAATTAAGTAAAGCTTTTTTTGAAAAAGCTATCACACCAGATTGTCTGAAAGTTTCTATTTTATTTGAAAAATTATTTTTATTGAATGGTATTGGGTATCTTGTCATAAAAATAATCTCATCATTATTATTTAACGCGCATTTGACGATTGAACTGGACAAAATATCGTTTTTTGAATAAATTTTAGAAATTAAATTAAAATAATCTTTCTTGTTTTTTAAAATTATTTTACAGAATTTATTCAAAATATTTGAAGTGACGCAAGCTTCATCTCCCTGGACAATTAAAACATAATCTGTTGATTTAATCCTATTTTTAAGTTTTTTTACCGCTTCAACAACTCTTGATATGCAATCTTTATGTTTTGAGTTTGTTAATATAACTTTTGCATTATTTTTTTTAGAAATATTTTCTATAATTTTATCACATGTTGCAACATATGTTTCATTAATTAAATTTGATTTATAACAAATATCATACATATAATTAATTAATATTTTTTTTTTGATTTTTAAAATCATTTTGTTTGGTAATCTTGTGGATTTTAATCTTGCTGGAATGAAACAAAAAATTTTTTTTTTTCATTAATTGTCTAAAATTTTTATTTTCTCTTTTAAACTATCAATAAAAATTTGTATATCAGTTGAGAAAGGAATAAAGTTGAATTTACTTTGTAAATTTTTTAATTTTTTTTGATCTCTTAAATGCACTAAATGAATACCACAGGAGAGATTATTCTTTTTAGCCACACTTAAAATATCTTGGATAATCCTCTTAAATTTTGGAGAATTAGTTTTTCCAACCATATTTAATGAGGCTGATAAATCGTATGGACCTATTAAAATACCATCAATATCTTTATTAGAACATATCTCGTTTAATTCAGATAATGCTTTCTCATTTTCAATCATTGGGATTATTGATACGGATTTATTAAAATTTTTGTAATATTTATCTATTGAAATCCCATGATCGCTTGATCTTGATAATCCAACACCCCTATTACCCTTTGGAGGATAAAAAATAGAATTTATTAATAATTTTAATTCTTTTAAGGAGTTAATATTAGGTGCTATTATACCGGAGGAACCTAAATCAAGTATTTTTGAAATGTGTTTTCCATCATTTTTTTCTATTCTTACTAAAACAGTATTTTTGAATGCATCCACTAGTGATATAATTTTTTCTAATTCCCCATAACTTATCGATGAATGTTCCATATCAACTACAAAACAATCAAATTTATTTAATTTCAAAACAATTTCTAGTGTAGTTAAATCATAATTCGTTATCCAGTATGCAATTATTTTTTTTTTCTTATTAAATTTATTCTTTAAATTCTGGTTTATCATAAATCACTCTCCTCCTGAAATATTGATTAATTGTGACGAAATTAGTTTATTATTTGATACTAAATCATTAATTACTTCAGCAACTTCTACTGGTTCTGCCATTCTTTTAGATGGAATTAATTTAATTCTTTTTTTCAAATTCTTTCCTTTTACCTTTTTGTGAATTTTTGTGTCTGTCAATCCAATTTGAATAGTGTTAGCAAGTATATTAATTTTAGAAAGTTTTTTTAATTCACTTGGAAAAAACTCATTACAAAATTTTGATAATGAATATTGGTAAGTTTTTTCTCCTCCTCCAAATTTTGTACCAATACTTGATGAAAATATTATTCTACCAAATTTATTTCTAATCATATGTGGAATAATATTCTGTATTAAAACTATTGACGAAAAAAAATTTACATTTAAATGATTATAAAATTCTACTAAATTAGATCTTTTAAAATTTGATGTTTTTAAATATCCAGTTAAAGAGATCAAAATATCAGTTTTTTTTAAAAAAAAATTTTTTTTAACATATTTTTCCCACGAAAAAATATTTTTCAAATTAAATTTAAATAATTTTAAATTAGTCGATTTTATTTTTTTTAGATTTCTACAGTTGTTATTGTAATGTGCATTTACTTTATAACCAATATCTAAAAAATTTTTTGTAACCAATATACCTATATCTGAACTAGCACCTAAGATAGTAACTGTTTTTGATTTATCATAAGCCATAAAAAACTTTAAATTTTGTTATTCTTAAATATACCACCCCATTGCTTATAATGATTTTCTCCTATAAGTTCTCCGCTAACATCACATTTGTTACAAGGACTAAAAGTTCTTTGCCCTTTAAATAATTTTTTCCTAGCTATATTAGATTTTTCTGAAAGCCATATATCTTTAATAGATTCCTTATACAAATTTCCTAAAATTTGTTTTTTACCCCAGTCATGGGAACACATTAATACATCACCATTATAATCAATAAAAAACATATATCCCGGATAGTAACAAGGCCTATTTAAATATTTTTTTGGAGTTTCAATTTTATATTCAGAATTTTCTAAATTTCCGGACCTATTATTTATAGTAATTCCAAAATCCTGTTCAGGGGGCAAATATCTATTCCTAATCACGTATTGTTTTTTATTTAATTGTGCTTTTTCACACATTTCCTCAAACTTAATCATATCTTCAGGTCCATCATAAACACTTATCAAAATTGTATTTAAGCCTGACGCGAAAAGCTTTTTTAATCTATCAATACTTAAAACATCACCATTAGTAATTAGTTCTATTTTTGCATCAGGCAAAAAATTTCTTGCTGAAGCAATGTTGTCATAAGCTTTTTTATTTAATAATGGTTCGTTAAAACCTGAGTAAATTATCATTCCACTATAATTCAAGCTTGATAATTCTGTAAAAATTTTATTATGTAATTCTTCTGTTATAAAATCTTTTTTGTCTGGATATTCTGGGTCACTTCTAGGGCAAAAAGAACAAGACCTATTACATGTGCCTGAGTCACTTATCTCAACAATCGAGGGAAGAGGTATGTCTGACCCTTGAAAATACTGAAGACTATTTTTTACTATTGATGATTTTCTATTAATATTTTTATCAAAAAAAATTATATCTTTTTTATCCATTTATATTAGAGATATAGTAAAATTTTTTATTTACAGCAATTTATTAATCAAATAATTGCAATTTATATTGAATTGTACGTAAGAAAATCAATACTTATTAGTATTTAAAAATCAGAAAATTAAATAATCATACTGTCTGTAGTATAATTAAAATTAAATTATTACTTTTTTGGAGATTTTTATTAATCTTTTAATAGAAAATTGATGTTGTTAATATCAATATTTGAATAAATTTCATTTGAAATCATAAACTGTTTTTTTTGCTTGGTTATGAATTCCTTTTTTTTAAATTTAACAATTTTATTTAAATTTCTTTTAAATTGGTGAAAACTATATGAGGGGAAAAAATGTTTTACTTGAACTTCAGAAAGAGGTGATAAATTTTTCGAAGTGAGATCTGCCCATAAAGCAATAAGACCGTAATTGACAACCTCTATGCCGGCACTAGTATTACCAAAGATAGCAGCTTTGGACAGGCTGCAATCTTTTAATAAATTATTTTTCGAATAAAAAAAATTTTTTTTTTCAATTAATTTAAATAATTTTAAATTTGCTGCCGGATAAAGTCTTATCAAAAATTTTAAACCTTTAAATTCTTTTAATTTCA
>MDTD01007819.1_pt1 | contig 10744 bp, 9 predicted proteins | sample 811221 | NCBI WGS metagenome assembly MDTD01 (sample SAMN05326646, study PRJNA326480) | marine metagenome | isolation source: seawater | place: Pacific Ocean: South West | collected 2011
CGAAAGCCAAAAGCAAAAAAACAACCCATTTCAATTGGAATATATTGGAAATGAAAAAAATATCGATTTGAATAGTTTAAGATCTGAAAATGTGTTCTTTCCATGCGTCGGAGATAATAGCACCAGAGAAAAAATAGTCGAATTCATTCAGTCAAACCAGTTGAGATCAACTAACGTTATTCATAGAAATGCCTATATATCTAAAGAGGTCGTGTTCGGAAATTCAAACTTCATAGGAAATAGTGTAATTCTAAACCCTGCCTCCCATATTGGAAATGGAACGATTATCAATACTCGTGCGCTTATCGAACATGAATGCCACATATCAGACTTTGTGCATATTGCTCCCGGTGTCGTATTGGGGGGAAATGTGACTATCGGAAAACGATCACTGATTGGGGCTGGAAGTGTAGTAAAACCAGGGATTAAAATTGGAAAAAACTGCATAATTGGTGCCGGGAGTGTTGTTGTTAAGGATATAGGTGACGGCTTGACTTATGCTGGAAACCCAGCAAAATTCATAAAAAACAATGAATAGGACCCTAATCATCGCAGAGGCAGGAGTGAACCACAATGGTGATTTTGACACCGCTCTAAAATTGATTGATGAAGCAGCCGCCGCAGATGCCGATTTTATCAAATTTCAGACATTCAAAACTGAAAATATTGTAAGTAAAAATGCCAAACAGGCAGACTACCAAATCAAGAACAATGACAACGAAGATTCTTCTCAATCATCAATGCTTAAAAAGCTTGAGATCCCCATAGAGTGGTATCCTATATTAAAATCGCATGCGGAAAAATCCGACATTCAATTTTTATCCACTGCATTTGACCTTGATAGCTTAAGCCTATTAAATGATTTGAATCCGACACTCTACAAAATCCCATCAGGGGAAATAACAAACCTACCCTATCTAGAAAAAATTGCATCCTACAACAAACCTCTAGTATTGTCTACAGGTATGTCAACAATGGACGAAGTCGTAGCTTCCGTAGAAATATTAATAAAAAAAGGTATCAGCAAAGAACAAATTACAGTACTTCATTGCAATACAGAATACCCTACGCCCATGAAAGATGTGAATTTAAAAGCAATGGTTACAATTCAGAAAACGCTGAATGTTAACGTCGGTTATTCTGATCACACTTTAGGTTTTGAAGTAGCGATTGCAGCTGTGGCAATGGGTGCAAGAATAATTGAAAAACATCTTACTTTGAACAGAACAATGAAAGGTCCTGATCATAAAGCCTCTCTCGAACCGACCGAATTTAGAGAAATGGTCAAAGCCATAAGAAACATTGAGTTCGCATTGTCTGGCGACGGATCAAAACAACCAAGCCCGTCCGAATTGAAAAACCTTGAGCATGCAAGAAAAAGTCTTCACTTGAAACGAAATATGCGAAAAGGAGAAATAATACAAAGGAAGGATATCATCGCCATGAGACCGGGAAATGGCATATCTCCTATGGAGATATACGACGTGATTGGGAAAAAATTAAATGTTGATTTAAACGAACAAGACCAATTGAATTGGAAAAACATCAATTAAATATAGGAGTACTGACCAGTTCAAGAGCTGATTACGGAATATATCTTCCATTACTGAAAGTCTTGAAGAAGGAGTCTTTTTGCAAACTTGAAATAATTGCATTCGGTACGCATTTAAAAGAAAAATTTGGCCGAACCGTAGATCACATTATTTCCGACGGATTTGATGTCAAATATAGTATTGATAATTTAATTAGCGGAGACAAGGCCCTTGATATTGCAAAGTCATATGCCAATACAGTGGACCTGTTTGGAGATCTATGGAACGAACACGGAAACAGGTTTGATATTGTAATTTGTTTAGGTGATAGGTATGAAATGGCGGCTGCAGTTAATGCAGGAATCCCTTTTAATATCAATTTTGCTCACTTACATGCAGGAGAAACCAGTGAAGGGGCTATTGACCATATTTACAGAGATCAAATCACATTGGCGTCAAAGATTCATTTTATTTCACTTCCGGAATTTAAAACCCGAATTGAGGAGATTACACAAAAAAAAGGAACGACTACAACTACAGGTGCCATCGGTCTTGAAAATTTAAAAACCATTTCATTACTTAACCATGAGGAATTTATGGTGAAATGGGGTATTGATTTGACAATTCCAAGTATTCTAGTTACTGTTCATCCTGAGACCAGAGACTATTATAAAAATTATGACCACGTAAAGGAATTAGAAAAATCTTTAATGGAATTATCTTTGAGATACCAAATAGTAATAACAATGACAAATGCAGATACTTTGGGGAACCTATACAGGAGTATGTATCATAAAGTATCCCATTTAAGGTCAAATATTTGTATCGTTGAAAATTTAGGAAGTCAATCATATTTTAGCGCGATGAAAATGACTCAATTGCTCATAGGGAATTCTTCGAGTGGAATTATTGAGGCTGCTTCTTTTAATAAGTATGTAATTAACATTGGTAACAGGCAAAAAAACAGGCTATGTTCCAAAAATGTAATACACGTTCCATTCAATCATGAAGATATAATCATTGCCACCAAACAATACATTGAATTGGAATATGATGAAGAAAACATATATTCGTTTCCCGAAGGGATTGCATCAATCGTTGAAAAATTAAAAAACTTCATTGAACCTAAATGCAAATAGATAAATGGATTGGAAAAAACATATTACCCAAGACTCCACAGTAATTAAAGATGCTCTCCAAGCTCTTGATAACCTAGGACAAGACACAGTTCTGTTCATTGTAAATAATCAAAATGGGCTTGTAGGCGCTCTGACAGATGGAGATATTCGACGAGGTTTGCTAAAAGGTATTAAGTTGGATGACCCTGTCCTAAACGCCTGTAACCCTAATCCAAAATTCATTAGGGAATATGATATTTCTAAACTCACTTCGTACAGAAAAGAAAAATTGAAAATGATTCCCGTGGTCGATAAAGACAGTAGAATTATTGATATCGTTAATTTCAGAATAGCAAAAACTAAATTACCAGTAGATGTGGTTATTATGGCCGGAGGCAAAGGAAGGCGACTACAACCACTAACCATGAACACTCCGAAGCCTCTGCTAAACGTCGGTTCTAAACCTATCATAGAACATCTCATTGATCAATTGGCTTACTATGGAATAAGTGATATAAAACTTTCTATTCAGTATTTAGGAGAACAGCTAGAAGAGTTCGCAAAAAAGAAATCGAATGCTACATTAAAAATATCATCCACCTGGGACAAAGATGAACTAGGAACTATTGGATCCTTAAAGCTCATCAAAGAATTGAAGCAGGATTATGTACTTGTTTGTAATTCTGATCTTCTCACTAATGTAGATTATGAGAGGTTTTTCTTCGATTTCATTGATCATGATGCTGATTTGAATGTTCTCAGCGTCCCTTACACTGTAAATATTCCATATGCTGTTTTGAAAATGGAAGAAAATAATGTTGTTGATTTAAAAGAAAAACCAAGCTATACCTATTACTCAAACGGGGGAATTTATCTGATGAAAAGAGAAATATTAAAATTCATACCGGATTCAGTCAAATATTCTGCCACTGATTTAATTGAAAAACTCATTCAATTGAATAAAAACGTTAGGAACTTCCAACATGAGGGATATTGGTTGGATATAGGAAGAATAGACGATTATAATAAAGCAAATCGAGATATTGCCTCAGGCAAAATAAAAAGATGAGTAAGATATTAATCACAATCTGCGCACGCGGTGGTTCTGTGGGAATACCAAAAAAGAATATAAAAGATGTAAGTAGTCTACCACTCATAGCATATTCAATAAAAACAGCACAAGCGTATGCAGTAAAACATCATGCAGATATTGCTTTGAGTACGGAAAATCAAGAAATTTTAAATGTTGCTAAAAAATATGGTTTAAATACACAGTACCAGCGACCCGACTTGCTGGCAGGATCAGAGATTGGAAAAATGAAGGTTCTTGAAGACCTACTATTATATGAAGAGCGAAAAAGTGGTCACCGATATGATTATTTGATTGATTTGGACGTCACGTCACCTTTACGATCGTTATTGGACATTGAAAAAGCATTAGAAATATTAATGAACTCTGATGCATATAATATTTTCTCCGTAAGTAAAGCCAGTAGGAATCCTTACTTCAATATGGTAGAGAAAAAAAAGAACAAAGAATATGTTGAAATTGTGAAGACGGCAGACGAATTTTTAACAAGGCAAAGTGCGCCAGAAGTTTTTGACATGAATGCCTCATTTTATATTTACAAAAGATCTTTTTTCGACAAACAATTTACTTCAAGCATAACTCCTAAATCACTTGCTTACTTGATGAATCATATTTGTTTTGATATCGATGAACCTATTGATTTGTTAATCATGGATTTCTTAATTTCAAATGACCATTTAGATTTTGAGTTATGAAAATATTAATTATAGGTACCGGCTCTATTGCATCCAAGCATGTAAATGCGATTAAAAGTATTGATAACAAGTGTTCGTTCTATGCATTACGACATGATACAAAATCAATTCATCACGATGATATACATTCCCTATACAACTGGAAGGATATTCCAAAAGACTTGGAATTTGTGATGATTTCAAATCCTACACATCTACATTCAAAAACGATTATACGGGCCATTAAACTAAATAAACCTTTATTTATAGAAAAACCACCTGTCTCCAGCCTGAAAGAATGGAGAGAAGTAAATAAAATATTGGGGCTAAAAAAGATTAAGACTTATTGTGGCTTCGTCCTTCGTTTTCATCCTTTGATAGAATGGTTGAAAAGACATATCAACACTAAGGATTTATTGGAGTTTCACGCCTATTGCGGCTCATATCTACCGGACTGGAGAAAAAATATGAATTATACCGAATCATACAGTGCAAAAAAGGACGAGGGAGGAGGTGTTCATTTAGATTTGATTCATGAAATAGATTATCTCATATGGTTATTTGGTAAGCCTATAAAATCAAGCGGATTTGTCAAAAAAATATCGAATCTTAAAATCGATTCATTCGATAGCGCTCATTACTATTTAGAATACACAAATGCCATAGGTACGATTACCTTAAACTACTTTCGAAAGAACCCTAGAAGGAACCTTCATTTAGTTCTTAAGAATGGAGCTTTAACAATTGATTTGATCAAAAACACTATTACCGATCACAAAGGGAATCTCGTTTTTTCATCGAAAACAAAATCTTCAGACTTAATGAAGAAACAAATGAATTATTTCATAGATTGTGTTCGAAACAAAAAAACAAACATGAATCAGTTTGGTGATACATATGATTCGATGCAAACATGTCTAAATGTAATAGAGTTATGACAAAGAAACTGAATGATAAAATTATTGTAATCACCGGAGGCTCTGGCCTCATAGGTAGCGCCATAATCAATTCCCTTATTTGCGAAGGAGCCAGAGTCGTTAATTTAGACATTAATACCTTAAAAAACACCCAAGAAGAGTTAGATTTCATAGAGTGTGACATCTGCGATTACGATGCCAGTAAAAATGCTATAAATCAAATTATTCAAAAATATAGCAGAATTGATGGCCTAATAAACAATGCCTACCCTCGAACAACAGACTGGGGCTCCTCTTTTGATGTTATATCATCAGAATCTTGGGAGACCAATGTCAATTGGCAGCTAAATAGCCACGTTTACATAACCAAATATGTCATGGAGACCATGAAAAAACATAAGAAAGGATCTATTGTTTTTATGACCTCAATATATGGAATGGTAGGAAATGACATGAGTTTATACGAAGGAACACAAATTAGTACGGCTCCTCCCTACTCTGCTATAAAAGGAGCTTTGATTAACTTTTCTAAATATTTGGCTTCAGCCTATGGTAAATTTGGTGTCCGAATAAACTGTATTTCACCAGGAGGTGTATTTGACAATCAAGATCAAAAATTCGTTGATGAATATGAAAAAAGGGTGCCCATGAAAAGGATGGCCACACCAGAAGACATTGCTCCCAGTGTATCTTTTTTAATGTCAGATGATGCCAAATATATTACCGGACATAACCTTGTTATAGATGGTGGATGGACGTCGATATGAATTCAATGAACCATATTAATTGAGACACAATAAGAATATATCTCTCCTTTTCATTCGAGTAATATGATAACACGATAATCTAATCAACAAGCAACTAAAAAATTCGGGAACCCTTTTCTTAGGGCAAATCATCATAAAAGGCGGTAGTTTTCTGAAATACTTCCTCCTTGCACTATATTTAGGTATTTCAGCTGATATAGACTTACTGATATTGGCTCAAATCGTGCCTACAATTATAGGTAGTATGATTGCGGGTGGAGCTGGGGAAACACTCATATCATACCGCAAGAAAACGGCGAATATTCAAGAGAATATTACACCACTATTTATTGCTTTGGTCATAATTTCAACGATTTTGTTGTGTTCACTATATTTATCGTTTTCATCATTATTTCTATCCTTTTTTGAGTTAAATGCACAACGAATAAATTTATTTATTTCAATGACAACACTTATTGTGTTGAGTAAAATTCCTGGGGCGATTGTATCTGGTCTGCAATACCTAGTATTCATGAAAGATAAATACAATTACTTCATCATTGCCAGCTTAGTTTCAGAGAGTGCAGGTGTGTTATTAATTGCACTATTTATTGAGTCTTATGGAATTATCATATTCCCAGCTGCGGCATTATGCACAGCAACCATTAATGCATTGTTTTTTGTGTTTGTAATTAATCTTAACATTAAGGCAGTCTTTAAAAAAGAGGAATGGAAATCAAACAAACAAGATTTAAAAACTCTCGTAAAACAAACAATTACACTAAGTGTACAAACACTAATTACTTATCTCTCCCAATTTTGGGAGCGAATCATTAGTATTAAATTTATGACTCCAGGATATCTAAGTGCATTGAATTATTCAAAAAAATTCACTGAATACCCAAAGATGATTATGCTTTCGTCATTGCTTACAACTTCTTATGTTGAACAAATAAAAAGACGGGACGATCGAAATCAATTCATTGGATATACGAATTCAATGCAAAAAATCATCAGTGAAATTTCCTTGGTTTTTCAAGTTGCTGGAATTCTTTTTGGACCATTCCTTCTAGTATATGTATTTAATAGAGGTGCTTTTGACGATAACGCCGTCGTATTAACACTAGCTCTTTATCAATTACTATCTGTCGGTTTTTTACCTGGTATCCTTTTGAATTTTCTGTCAAGAACCATGTTTGTGGAACAAGAATATAGAAAACTCCTCTATATTACCATTATTAGATTCACGGTCGAAGTAGTAATCATGACATCACTTATCAAATACACAATTTATTCAATACCTATTGCCCTTGTAGCCAGTAAGTTTATCGTCTCAATAATAATATTCAGAATATTAAATAAAAAGAATCCAGGTATTTTTAATACAAATCATTTTACACTCACATATTTATCGATATTAATCATATCATTCCTTATTATTTTCTTAAATAATTACTTCTTACCTCAATTATTGGCACTTCCCAAAGATAGTTTATTGCTCATCTATCTCCCCATGCTAATTCTATATGGACTAATCGTACTTCTGATTTTTAAAAGAAGATATGCCAATCTTCTGAAAAAACTTAATATTTTTAAGAGGTAAACATATCAGCCAAATGAATGATTTGAAGCAAATATCCACAACACTATACTCTTCACTAAGCACGATAGAAATTAGAGATTTGCTATTCAAACAATTATCCCAATTTTTTCCCATAAACGAAGGAGACAGAAAAAACATAGTTGAAGTAATTCCAAATGTATTGAAGAGATTGGAAATCAATATAGCCTCTGTTAATAATAAATACTTTAAAACGCAACATGGAAACTGTTTTAATCCCTATCACTCAGGACAATATCTTGTTTTCCTCTACTTCATGTCTCACGAGATATCAAGAATGAAAAATATTGAATTAGCAGATAAAATATATTACTTAAATAAATCTTTAAATGCTGTAGATATTTATCATAAAGTGAATTTACCGGAAACATTTTTCTTTGAGCATCCTTTGGGAACCGTTTTAGGTCGGGCAAATTATGGAGAATATTTCTTTGCAATGCAGGGTTGCACTGTCGGAGGTACTGATAGAGGCTATCCAAATATTGGTAAAGGACTAAGTCTATATTCAAATTCAAAAATTATTGGCAACTGTACGATTGGCGAACATGTCATTATGTCGGCCAACTCATACATTAAGGATCTTGACATTCCCGATAATACAATTGTTTTTGGTCAATACCCTAATCATATTTTAAAAGCGAATAAAGAACCAAGATCTCTTTTTAAGACTTAATGACTTTATGAATTCAGCTCAATGATGAACAAACATGTGAAATACTTAAAAAGACTTCAAAGGCTAAAGAGGTTTTTTTACCCTGCAGTTCATTTTTTGGACAAAACCAGAATCTTTCCAATAGTCGTCCCCATTATTAATTTTTCGCTTAAAACATTGAAGGTAAACAAGCGTTTTCAAAAGGATCTTAATTACAGACTTATCGCGAAAGCATCAAGAAATGCGTTTACTGATCAACCAAAAGTAAGCTACGACAAACTCATGGTTATACCGTTCATCAAGGGAGCCGATAACCTATTTTTGATATGGAGTTTCGCAGTTGCAAAAAAAATGAAAGACCAGGGCTATGATAGTTTGTTCGTCATTTGTGACAAAGCCCTTCCTATTTGCCATGCTGAACGACTTTATAAATCAAGAGAGGAAGATAAATATATTTGTTCAAATTGCTATAACGGATATGATCATATCATCAAAAATTCAAAAGCAAACTTCACCTTTTTATCAAAATTTGTCCAAGATGATGATTTAAAGAAAGAATTTTCCAAAATAGATGCGATGAATAGTATTAATGAATGTGCAGATTATACTTTCCAAAACTCAGAGATCGGAAGACTTAATTACACTGCTGTCATGAGGTATTTTCAAACCGGAGAAATGGAATATACGGATGAATTTTTGGGTATTTATAAAAAGTTTATAAAAGCCGGCGCCATGTTTAGTTTTTCGTGGAATGCCATGATGAAAGAATTAAATATCAACCCGGACTTGGTATTGATTTATAATGGATCTTTATCCTCGGAAGCATTTGTTGTAGACTATTGTATCAATAAAAAAATCACTTACGTAACTCACGAATGTTTTTACGGAGCAAATTCATGGATGTATCGGGTAAATGGAGATGTTATGAATTTAACATGGGAAGATAAATGGGACGAATTCTCTAAAAATGAATTAACCGAAGAACAACGTATTAAAGCGTCTGAATTTATGGGTGGATTCCGGAGAGGTGAAAAATATCATATTCGCTACAACAACGAATTCCCCTTAAGCGAAATTTTTAAGAAAAATGAGTTTGTTGTTTTATTTACCAATTTGAATTTTGATACGGCCGTATTAGGGAGGAATCCTGTATTCTCGTCCATGTACAAATGGATTGAAGAAGTTATTGAATACTGGAATATCAATGAGATTCAAACAAAACTGGTGATAAGAGTTCACCCTGCAGAAGGTAAAAATATATCCGTAACAAAAGACACAGTAAAAACGAGAGTGGGACACCTGATTGAGCAAAGTAAAAACATTTACCTTTATGATTCCTTGGATGAAGTAAATTCCTACAGCTTAATTGAAAACATGAAATTCAGTCTTGTATATGCCAGTACAATTGGCGTAGAGACAGCTTTAATGGGTAAAGTGTTTATAGTGGCAGGAAACGCGCATTATAGGTACAAATCTTTTTCTCTTTTCCATGAAAACAAAGAAGATTACTTTAAGGAAATCGAAAAACAATTGAACCGAACAAATCCGAGCAATCCAAACCCTGAAGATGCTTTAAAATATGCTTACTTTCTATTTTTTATGTGCATCAAAAAACTCAATGGACTCGAGACAGACCATTTACATAAAGTAAATGATTTTGACTTTGATGATTTGGACGATCTGATTGAAAAAAATCATGAATTATTGGTAGAGTTTGAAAACGAAATTCTTTAATGCAGAACCAGAGTACTTTCATTCGTCTCGCCATTTCAATTCCGGTAGTTAATATCCTAATGGATATGATTATGATTTTTTTTCCTGACCTGAAAGGTCAAATTGGTGTTCTGCGCTCAACTTATCTGTTGTTCATAATTGTATACTTTTTCCTACAATACGGCTTGGAGAAAACACGATACAATATTCTTCTTATATTTTATTTATTATTTATTTTAATAATGACACTTCAGACTTCTGACCTCCAAGAAAGTCTTATCGATGGATTCATTAAAATGTCAATTTCGTTCCTTATGATTCCAGTGGGAATGCAACTGGGAAAAGTTAAAAATACTCAAATAATCAAATCTCTTTATTTTGTAATTATCATCCTAATTATCAATTACATCGTATCCCAGGTATATAAAATAGGTGTTTCTACCTATCATGAAGATTCATTTTATCAAGGAGGAGCCTCCGTTACTGCCCCTATTATTATAGCAGCTATACTACTTGTCTTTTTTAATTCTTACAATACGAATCGTTTACCTTATTCTCGCTTTATAAATCTTTTTATTATCTCTGCCTCCGTTTTCATTATTTTAATTAGTATGAAAAGAGGTGCTATCCTGGGCTTTATAGCCGGTATCTTGGTTTATATGATCTTTTTCAAGACTATGA
>MDTD01081391.1_pt1 | contig 10744 bp, 7 predicted proteins | sample 811221 | NCBI WGS metagenome assembly MDTD01 (sample SAMN05326646, study PRJNA326480) | marine metagenome | isolation source: seawater | place: Pacific Ocean: South West | collected 2011
CAGACGAATTTTTCGATCAACTTCCCGAATTACGAAAACGGCTTGAGCAGTCGTTATGATATTCGCGACTGCAGGTCACGTAGATCATGGCAAAACTTCCTTGGTGCATACCCTTACAGGCGTAGATACGGATCGTCTGGCGGAAGAAAAAGCCCGCGGACTCAGCATTGATTTAGGTTTTGCCTATTGGCCGTTGAGAGATGGTCTAACCATCGGTTTTGTCGACGTACCTGGCCATGAGCGGTTCCTTCGTAACATGCTGGCTGGTGTGGCTGGACTTGATGCTGCCTTGTTAGTTGTTGCCGCGGATGACGGTCCAATGCCACAAACTTATCAGCATTTGGCAGCTCTCAGCATTATGGGTGTAGAAGCTGGGGTCGTTGCCTTGACCAAGTGCGATCTTGTAACGGACATCCGTATTGAAAATGTTACCCGGGCAATAAAAAAATGTTTATCTGCAACAACTCTCGTAGAGTCTAAGATTATACCTGTTTCCACGGTAAGTGGCTGTGGGATCGAAAAACTGCGTGCTGAGATTAGGGCTCTATCCGCGGATTTTCAGCCACGGACGCACGCTGGTAATTTTCGTATGACTATCGATCGCGCTTTTCAGATGCACGGAGCTGGCCTGGTTGTGACCGGGACCGTTTCCTCTGGCACGGTATCTAATGGTGATCGTCTTCATTTTCAGCCTAGTGGGCGGGAGGTACGTGTCCGCACTATTCACGCACAGAATGAGGTCAGCAATAGAGGTACGGTCGGGCAACGCGTTGGTCTAAATGTTACGGGAAGCAAACTTGATGCCCAGTTTTCTGGTCGTGGGAATTGGCTTGTCTCGGATGCGCTAAGTGCGCCGACCCAGTGCTTTGACGCCAAGGTCTTTTTAAGGGACACCGAAAACAACCCATTAAAGACGTGGACACGTGTGCATCTTAATATTGGAACGGCTCAGCTTGTGGCTCGTGTGAGACCCATCGATCAGGAGGAACTTGAGCCTGGATGCGAGGGCTTTGCTCATTTGATCCTGAATCACCCAATTAGCGCTCTATTTGGGGACCGTTTTATTCTTCGAAACGCGAGCGCAGATCGAATTATTGGTGGTGGTCGTATCGTTGACCCGTTTGCGGAAAAACGCGGGCGAAGGCGAGAGGGGCGCGAATTGAGATTAGCAGCGCTCGATAATCCGGAGCCCGAAAACGCACTGCGGGCATTACTTAAAGTGTCGCCGCGTGGGGTAGACATTTCCAGCTTTGTACTGGCACGCAATTTGGTCGCTAAAGATGCGGAACGGTTGTTGCAAAATGTTTCAATGCATTTGGTAACAACAAATCACAAACAAATTGCCTTTGGACCAGAACGTTGGAGAGAGATGGGGGAAACTATCCTTCGAACATTGGAACAGGCGTCCAGCTCAGGTTCGGATGAACCCGGGCTGAACCTGGCTATGCTCAGCCACGCAATCAAACAAGAATTGTCCCGCGGCACAGTATCAGTTCTGATTGATGAACTTCTGTCTGATAGTCGCGTAACTTTTGATGGCCAGTATGTTCGTCTTCCTGGGCAGATACGATCTATGTCATTAGAGGACGCTGTGACAACAGAACGAGTGATTGAGGCATTGAAGGAAAGCACATCATCCTCGCCTGCAATGGGACCATTAGCTGACCAACTCGCAATTGAGCCTATTCGATTATCGCGAGTGCTCCGGCGGCTCGAGGGTGAAAAAACTGTCGTCGCTGTAGCAGCGAACCGATATTTTTTGACTGAAACTATGCATAATTATGCGGAGTCTGCAGTAGTAGTTAACGACAGCTTGGGTGGGGTGCTACAGCTTGCTGAATTTCGCAAATCTACAGGTCTAAGTCGAAACCAGGCAATTGAGGTCTTGGAGTATTTTGATCAAGTGGGTTTTACTCGCCGAGTTGGTGCTGCGAGGGTTGTATTAAAAGATGTTTCAGAAGTGTTTACTTGACCAATTTGCGTTTGGAATTTTGAGATTAACCCTCTGAAACTTGATAGAGTCGGGAACAATTAATTGAAGCATAAGTCCGAAACATTAGACCGTTGTGTTGATTGTCATTTCGCTCGAACACAGCGAAAAGCATGATACCGCTGGTCGTCAAAGGAAAATATCTTGAGTGAGGTCGCAAAAACACACTTTCCAAGGTGATATTCTCGGGTGGGCGGTAAATGCGGCTCGTGATTAATACTCGGTAATTGATTCCACATGCGCTTTGAACCGCAAACGGCAGGCAGCCGGGTCGATATTCCGTTTGTAGGCCGTTGGAGGGCCATCCATCACACGACAGAGCAAAAAGCGCGGCGCGACTGATTGCGTCAAAAATTCTTTGGCTTGAGCAAATTGTGACGTCTCCGACAAGGTCATGGTGGCGCTTAAGCCGGCACCTCTCGCAATTACTTCCAGGTCAGTACGATGGGACGTGTGGCCAGTTTGGCCGCCCGTTTCGCCATGGCAACCATTGTCAATACAAACGATACTCAAATTTGCAGGCTGCAAGGTCGCGACACTGGCCAGTGACCCTAGGTTCATGAGCAACTCTCCGTCACCAGTAATAACCAAGATCTGACGGTCAGGTGCCGCCAACGCCATGCCAAGCCCCATAGATACGGCGGCACCCATGCAACCAGCCATAGTGAAGGTGTTGGTTCCGTCATCGGTCAACGCGGCGGCATCGCGCGCGGGGCCGGCTAGGCCAGTGATGATTAGGTAATCCTCTGGATTGGGAATAATCGGTTTCAGTATCTCGCGGCGATCAAGGGTGGGGTTGTTGATCATGTTTATCTCCTCAGAACGCCTTAGCGCCCAGAAATTTCTGGCCGAGAATCAAGGCTGCTGCGCGACCGCCCTTATGTACGGCGTTACATGCCGCTGTTGCTGCCCTCTGGAGATCACTCGGCTCTAGGACCCAGAACGTCAATACGCCCATGGCATCAAGAATGGGCTGCACTGCCTCGCCCATGGGGTATTGCCAAGGGTTTTGCTCACCATAGTCGCCCCGCATGGAAACCATCATCAAAAGAGGAAAACGCCCACCCTTAACGAAGGATAGAAAATTGGGGATATTGCCAACACCCGACGACTGCATGCAGAGGACACCCCGCTCACCCACGAGTTCTGCGCCGGCACAGACCGCCACGCCTTCTTCTTCAGATGTTAACAAAACCGTCTTTGTTTCATTGGCCGCCTCGGCCAACTCAATCAAACGTTTGTTACCCGCGTCAGGTATGTAGGAATAAAGGGTGACGCCAGCTTGACTAAAGATATCAAAAAGCTCGCTAGTCCAAACCGCATGCGGATTTTTCTCGTTCATCTTCGTACACCCTTTTCTAATGCCGACTACTCTAAAGCTGACACGATCAATAAGAAATCGACCCTGCTTAAATTCGTCAGTGCCCCTAAATGCCTATTCTGATAATGGGGAAACAGTATCTGACACAATTATTTTCCGGCTTCGGAGCTTAATACCATGGCCGAAAATTTTCTTGCTGCGTCAGCAATGTAATCACACGCACTCTCGAATATAACTTTACCCTTTTCAGCCGTTGCGCCGCTTGCATCACCTTGGACGCCGAGAGGCGCGTAATCGCTGATATTACTGAAAACTTGAAAAGAGGATTCTCCGTAAGATACTTTTCCACTCGATAGAGTTTTAACGCCGTCAACAAATGATCGAAGATCCTCAGGTTTTTGGATCTTGTCCATGGATACGAGTTCGGGAGCAAGATGCAATGCAACCGAGGTAACCATCTCCGAGCCGTGGCCGGTCGGTGCTCTCTGTGTCTGATATTTTACATCAGCGACGTCCCGCATAACCGAAAAAACGTCGATTAAACCACCTACGCACTCCCAGCGGGATCTCAAGGATCGGCATACGCTTTCGAGTGGCCCTAACGAACCAGCATGAATATTTACAAAGAGAAATTTTCGAAAGCCTTGGCTCGCTAGACCATCTGCGATTTGGCCAACATAATCCTCTATGGTACGCATCTCAGCGGACATTGTGCCCGGGAAATCAAGGAACATGTGCGAGTAGTTGAAAGGTACAACTGGGGCTACCGCGAGGTTAGCTTTTTCAGCCGCATCTTGAGAAATCTTATCAACAATACGGAGTTCTGTGCCGATCGCAAGATGAGGGCCATATTGCTCTAATGCACCAATTGGCATCAGTATGGTATCATTCGTCTCAAGATAATTACTGATCTCAGTGTAGGGTTGAAGTTCAATCCGCATCAATTTCCTCCTAATCAAGATAGCTTGGTAAACATTCTACACCTTGAGGCCCGAAGAAGTTATTCACAACGGCTTATCTAATCACGATCTATCACAATATTATTCCAATTATCTCGGAACGCACGCCAACCAGGTCGTACGACAGTGGTCGTATCATATTCCTCGACTATCAAGGGCCCCTCTATTGGGTCTTTTGGTAACTCAATGCGAGGGAGAACTTTAGTATCACGCCAACCCAAGCCATTGCCAAAAAATGCCGGTCGCTCAGACGCCTGAGAGATCTTTTCTTGCCCCCGAAAAATGTGTTCGGGCATCCGTGAGGTTTCAGAACGACCACGCCCAATCACTTTGACGGCGACGCATTGCAGCCTCTCTTTGTCTGAACGATAGCCGTAATTCTGTTCGTGCAAATTACCAAAGCTTGCTGCCAACTCATAACAAGTCGTATCGTCGGCGGGAAAGGCCGGAAATTTAACTCCAAGCGTCCAAGTCTGGCCCACATATTTCAGGTCGGCAAAAATCTCGATCTCTTGGCTATCATTTTTATCGAAACCCTCTTCGCTCAGGAGTAGCTTTGCTTCCGCTATCATCGGTTCCAGAGCAATGTTGAAGTCCTCAGGCGATATTACGTTGAGTTCGCGATAAAGACCGGCAACAACTTGGTGCTCAACTTCGGCAAAAAGAAGTCCAAGTGCGCTAAATAACCCCGCAACGGGAGGCACAACTATCCTTTTGATATCCATCTGCTCAGCAAGACCAGTTGCATGGGCGCCACCGTTGCCGCCAATAGCGACCAAAGTAAATTTCGAGGGATCTGATCCGCGCTCAGACGATACTCCTTTCAGAGCGCGAATCATGTTAGCGTTAGCGATTTGGTGGATCCCATAGGCGGTATCTACCCTTTCTTGACCAATACGCTTACTGAGCAAATCAATCGAGTCCTGAGCACGGTTCTTGTCTAAAGTTAGCCCCCCACTGATTAGCGCTTTTGGGTTGAAATATCCAAGAATGACGTTTGCGTCAGTAACAGTTGGTTTCTCGCCACCGAGTCCATAACAAACCGGTCCGGGTGCCGCGCCAGCGCTTCGAGGCCCGACTTTGAAACCACCCGAGCTGTCCACCTCAGCAATTGATCCACCGCCGGCACCAACCTCTGCGATATCAATCGTCGGCACTTGAATTGCATAGCCACCACCCTGTACAAGCCGATGGCCGACATTTCCATCGCCCACTTCGGACTCGGGCATGATTGTAAACCGCCCATCTTGGATCAGAGAGGCTTTCGCGGTTGTGCCCCCCATATCCAAGACCATCAAGTCGCCCAGCCCCAAGTGGCTGCCAAGACGATGAGCGCCTACAACTCCTGCTGCAGGACCAGACTCAATAATGTATACTGGATTTGCCCCAGCCATATCAGCACGCATCACTCCACCGGAAGAATGCATTATCATTATAGGAACTTTGATGCCAATCCGGCGCATGCGGTTTGATAGCGAAATCAGGTATTGTTCGACGACTGGCCGAATATAGGCGTTGATTACCGTTGTCGATGTGCGCTCAAATTCCTGAATTTGCGGCAGTAGTTGTACCGATGCTGACACCGAAATATCCGGTAGCCTAGTCTGAAGATAACGCTGCGCGTCAAATTCGTGCGTCGAATTTACGTAGCTGTTTAGAAAGCAAATCGCAACAGCCTCCACTTCGGCAGCCCGCAATCTATCAGCGATAACATCTAGTTCATGTGTGTCGAGTGGCTTCAAAACTCTACCCTGCCCATCGATACGTTCATCGACCTCGAAACGAAAGCGTCGTTCGACTAGTGGCTCGGGCTTTCGAAAGTTGATGTCATAAAGGTGGGGGGAGCGAAATCTGCCAAGTTCCAGAACGTCTCTAAAACCCTTAGTTGTTAAAAGCCCAACCTTGACGCCTTTTCGCTCAATTATGGTATTTGTGGCAACCGTTGTGCCATGGGCGAACTCCTCAATGTCACTTGCACACACACCAGTCTCCCGAAGAAGCGCAACGGTACCCTCTTCAATGGCGCGGCTATAGTCATCTGGGGTGGATAGTATCTTTTTGCTAAAAAGCATCCCATCCGGATCGATAAGAACGATGTCCGTAAAAGTGCCTCCAATATCGACACCAATCCTATAACCAGCCATTTTTTCTCTTTATCATCGGGTTATATAAATACCTACCCGCACCCCATTCGCGACAGAACATTATCAAATTTGACGATCCTTTCGCATAACAGCACGGGTGGAAAGTGTTTTAACCTCGTTCACCATGAAAGTATCAGGGTCAACAATTACACCGTAAACTTCTTCGGCGTGGGCTGCGCTTATTTTTTCCTGCCGGATATCTTCTGCAACTCGGGTAGTGTCGCGCTTGAGGGGATCACCCCAGCCACCCGAGCCCGGCATCTCGCCGCGGAGCACCTCATTTTTCTTAAAAGTGGAAACAAACTTGCTTGGCTGTTCCTCGGCATTATCACTAGGGTTACGAATAATATTTCCTGGCGCCCCGCAACCGCCACCTTCAAGCCCCCACGGCTGATGGTATTTACGATCGGAACGCAGTTGCACTGTGCCTCTCTTAGCTAAAAAGCGATATTGCCTCACAATCCCAAGAGCACCTCGAAATTCTCCTGGGCCACCTGTATCCGGTAACAACGAATATTCTTCAACCAACACAGGGTTTTCTGCCTCAATGACCTCGACGGGCACGTTTGCGACATTGCCAAGGCAATACGGCCCTCCCTCTTGGCCATCACCTGTCGGGCCTCCCCCCTGGCCCGTCATGACATGGAACTCCAATAGTAAAAATGGATCTCCATTTTCATGATAACCCGCGTAAACCACAGCAAATTCTGAGCCACCAGGACATGCAGGGCGTTGTCCCTTGAGAAGTTCTGCAACTAAGCCGAGGCCCATCGTGCGGATACGATAGCCGCCTAGACCTCGAGCCCCGAACGGAGCCGGAAATTTTGGATTGACCCAGGATCCCTCAGGCGCAATCACTGTGAGGGGCTTGTAAAATCCCGCATTGGTAGGAATGTCGAGTTCTAGAGCAGTACGTATGCCCGCATAAATGCAAGAGGCGGTAAACCAGTAATTAGGGTTAAGCGCACCGCTCATCTGTGGGCTCGTCCCCGTAAAATCGACGACGATTTCATCACCCTTCTTTATCATTTTAGCATGGATTTTTATGGGCCCTTCTCCAGTGCCATCATCGTCATTCCAGTCGGTGAATTCGACTTCACCATCTGGAAGAGCAGCAATTCCAGCTCGAGTACGGGCTTCTGCATAGTCGATCAAATCTTGCATGTGAGCCTTGAAAACGTCGTTTTCGTAGTCGATTAAAACCCTCTGCAGTTCGTGCTCCGCGACGTTTAATGCCGAAATCTGCGAGCGAATATCACCCAATACAGTATTGGGAACGCGCACATTTTTTTCTATGATTCGAAAAAGAGTGCGGTTAGGCTGGCCTCTGTCGTAAATTTTGGTTGGCGCAATCCGCAACCCCTCCTGGTAAATTTCAGTAGAGTCGGTCGCGTTGCCGCCGGGCACTCTCCCGCCCATGTCGGTGTGATGGAGGGTCAGACCAACAAATGCAATTCGTTCTCCTGCTTTATAAATTGGCTTAAACATAAAGACGTCGTTAAGGTGGCTGGCTCCAGAATAGGGATCGTTGCTCGCCAGAATATCCCCTGGGTTGATATCTTCTCCAAATTCTTCCAAACATCCTTTAAGGGCCGGCATTGTTGCGCCTAGATGAGAGGGTAATGATAGGCCTTGCGCCACCATTTGGCCCTGCGCATCACAGATTGACGCCGAAAAGTCGAGGTTTACCTTCACCACTGTAGAGCGCGAGGTGCGTATTACTGTGACAAGCATGTTGTCAGCAATCGTCACCAATGCATTGCGAATTAACTCGCGAGTTATAGGACTGAGGGCTGTCATGGCGTCTCTGAAAAATTCTTATTTTGTTCGCACAATTTAAGTAACCTTCTTATTTCTAGAATCATACCTCTGTTAAGCGTTATATCTTCTCGCCACCCCTTCAAGCCCCAATCAAGCCTCATTAACCTGAAACAAAGTCACCAAAATATTCTCTCATTATTACATTGGCAAAGTCACATGCGGAGGGTGAAAAGTGGTATGCGTGAATCGCATTTTTATTCGATAAATACGCTTTTTCGTGATTGTATCAATCGCATATACTAATGTCTTGGACAATTGATCTATTAACACGTTTCAAAAGTTGAAACTAAGGAACGCCTGATGGATACAAGCCAGCCTCCCAAAAGTGAATTTGATCCTATAACCCTCGAAATCCTCTGGAGTCGATTAATCTCCATTGCAGACGAGTCAGCGGCGGCGTTACTGCGCACTTCGTTTTCAACCATTGTTCGCGAGTCAAATGATTTCGCAACTGTGTTGATGGACGAAAATGGTGATGGCCTCTCGGAAAACACGGGCGGGATCGCCTCTTTTAACGGGATCTTGCCCCGAACTTTGAAGTCGTTCCTAGAAAAATATCCAAAGGAATCATTGAAGCCTGGCGATTGCATAATTACCAACGACCCCTGGTTGGCAACCGGCCACCTTCCCGATATTACAATGGCGATGCCAATATTCTATAAGGGTAAAATCGTTGGTTTTTCTGGTTCAATTGCTCATTCTCCTGACATTGGGGGCGCACTGTGGGGAGCAGATTGTCGGGAATTATATGAAGAGGGTATTTATATTCCTCCGCTTAAATTTTTGCGCGAGGGAAAACCGAATGAAGACTTGCTCGAAATAATCCAAGGCAATGTAAGGGTGCCAGATCAAGTCTTAGGGGATCTCTATGCTCAAGTCACAGCAAATGAAGTTTGTGGACGTAGACTTTGTGAATTCCTTGACGACTCAAAGTTGACTAATCTAACGGGGCTCTCGGCGGCTCTTTTGGAGCGTGCGGACTGGGCCATGCGGCAAGCAATTTTAGCAGTGCCCGACGGCACCTATCGGTCCGAACTCTGGGCTGATGGATTTGACGAAGATGAGACACACATCAAATGCGCTATTACCATTGAAGGTTCAGACCTTACGATAGACTACACAGGCACCTCGAAACAAATCACCCGAGGCATCAACTGTGTCATGAACTACACGGATGCCTACTCGGTTTATCCGGTTAAATGTGCACTCGACCCTGAGACCCCTCGTAATGAAGGGTCTTATCGACCAATGAAGGTCATTGCCCCAGAGGGGTGCATTCTAAACCCAACCCGGCCAGCACCAGTCAACGCACGACAATTGACGGGTCATCTATTGGCTGGCGTCATATACAAGGCGTTGGTGCAAGCTGTACCAGACAAGGTTATTGCAGATTGCGGGGGCGCCCCAACAATGCGTTCAGTTTACAGCGGCTACAAGACGGATGGCTCCAGGTTTTCACAGATCCTATTTGCCAGCGGCGGCATGGGTGCGACGCCAATTTCTGATGGACTGCCAACGACTGCATTCCCAACAAATGCTGGTGCGGGCAGCATCGAGGCCTTTGAGAGCATAGCGCCATTGATTGTATGGAGTAAGGAACTGCGACAAGACTCCGGTGGAGCAGGGCAGTTCCGCGGTGGATTGGGTCAGGACTGTGAGGTCGAGGTTCGGTCAAGCGGCGATGTCCAGTTATCCGTATTTTCCGATCGTCGGAAATATCCGGCGGAGGGTCTGCTTGGCGGCAAGCCTGGTGCAACAACGTCTATTGAGCTTGCCGACGGGGTTAAGATGCATCCCAAATCGAGAACAGTGGTACAGCCCGGAACTCGATTGCTCCTTCGCTATGCTGGAGGCGGAGGTTATGGCGTTCCAAGTCAGCGCGATCCACAGGCTCTAAAAAATGACATCAGAAATGGATATGTCTCTCAGGCTGCAGCTCAAACCGACTACACCTGATTTTCTTCAAGGATAAGTAATTTTCAGACAGTGAGAACCCAAATGGAAAAGCGGATTCGCGTTGGGGTTGACGTGGGTGGTACGTTCACGGATTTCGTCATGGTCGACGAAAATCGTGATGAAATTTTTGTTGGCAAGCAACTTACCACTCCTGATGACCCCAGTATTGCCATTATCGATGGAACCAAGCGTATAGCTCGCGAGGCAAAAATCGATCCCAGTAAAATCCATAGCATCGTGCACGGCACCACGCTTGTGACCAATACGATTATCGAACGCAAGGGTGCCAAAGTCGGACTGATTACTACGAAGGGTTTTCGCGATTCACTCGAAATGGGTAAAGAAATTCGTTACGACCTCTATGACTTGCACCTTGAGGCGCCGCCAACGCTTGTGCCTCGGTATCTTCGTCGTGGAGTGAGTGAGAGAATTGGGCCAGACGGGGATGAACTTTTAGCGTTTAACCAGGATGAGTTCCGTGACGTCGCGAGAAGTCTAATAGAGGATGAGAAGGTGGAGGCCATAGCGATCTGCTTTATGCATGCTTACAGAA
>MDTD01093122.1_pt1 | contig 10744 bp, 11 predicted proteins | sample 811221 | NCBI WGS metagenome assembly MDTD01 (sample SAMN05326646, study PRJNA326480) | marine metagenome | isolation source: seawater | place: Pacific Ocean: South West | collected 2011
ACGTTGCTATAACGATAAGACAATTATCAACTTCAGAACCGGTTTGGTTAATTTCTTTTTACTTTTCACTTTCTATAATGCTTCTAAGTTTTTTAACAATTCCCCAAGGTTGGGTGATGCCGAGTTTTAACCATCTTATTCTATTATCCTTTGTTGGCATTTTTGGTGGAGTAGCAAATTTATGGTTAAGCCAATCTTATAAGTATTCAGAGGTATCCCTTGTAACTCCACTTAAGTATCTTGCTTTAGTTTTTGCAATTTTTTTTGGTTATTTCATCTGGGGAGAAATACCTACCATTAAAACTTTAATGGGAGCTTGTTTAGTAATTATTTCGACGCTTATTATTTTTAGAAGAGAAATTTATAAAAAAAAAAACTATCTCGTCCGAAACAATAAATGACTGAAATTCCTAAATACTGGAATAAAGCAAAAAGATATTTATCCAAAAAAGATAAAATATTATCAAAATTAATAAAAGATTACAAAAGTCCCTCTGAAACAATATTAACAACTCGAAAAGATATTTTTTATTCACTGTGCAAAAGTATTATAGGTCAGCAAATAAGTGTGTCAGCAGCGAATTCTGTTTTTTTTAAATTTAAAAAAAAATGCAAAAATAAAATTAATGCCAAAGTTGTTTCAAAATTAAATTTTTCACAATTAAAAAGCTGTGGACTGAGTCGTCAAAAAGTGCTTGGGATAAAAAATCTTGCTAAACAAATGATTGACAAAACATTTAATCCAAACTTAATATCGAAAATGAGTGATGAGGAAGCGATAATTTATCTTTCAAGCTTAAAGCAGATAGGAAGATGGTCTGCTGAGATGATATTACTTTTTACCTATAATAGATCGAATATTTGGCCAATACAGGACATAGGTCTCTTAAGAGCAATTTCAAAAAATTATAATAAAAAATATTTACCGCCAGAAAAATTTGTATCAGATTTGAAAAAAAAATTTTCGCCATATTGCTCTGTTGCAACATGGTATTTGTGGAGAAGTATAGATCCTGAACCTATACAATATTAACATCCTTCTACTATCTGATGATGTCTCACTACATGACCATTTAGTATATTATGTGCTTCCTGGTATTCCTCAGAGTCGTAACAATCTACAGCAGCATTATAGTCAGGAAATTCTGCAACTATTACTCTTGGGGAATTAGTTCCCTCATTTGTTCTATTTTTTCCTCCTCTGGCTAAAAATTTTCCAGAGAACTTTTCTATGGCTGGTTTAGCTTTAATTGAATACTCTTTTAATTTTTCTCTATTACTAATGTTTTCATAAATACATACCCAGTAAGCTTTCATAATTAATCAATCCAATCTTTATAATTATTAAGATTATCTTGAAGATATTTTGGTAATTTTTCAATAGGATAATTTTCTAATTTGTCTCCCTCACCAAACTTATTTAATCTTTTGTCAGTTTTAAGATTATAAATTGCTCTTTTTTCTCTCATAATTTTAATGATTTCATTTTCTGATAAAGGAGAAGTATCAAATTCTCTATGATGAAGATATGACTTTAATTTATGCTGAATATCTTTTGCATTTTTGATATTTGTAAAATGCCATCCCCCATTTTCGATAAATTTAATATTAATATACTTTGTTTGAGAAAAAAAAGTATCAATTCTTAAAAATGAAAACTTTTTATCTTTTACGTTTCTTAACCATTGAGGAGATTTTAAAAATTTTTTTTTACAAGCTTTAGAACCTGCCCAAACTAAATCTGGAAGCTTTAAGTTAAATTTATAATAAAACATGTCTTGTTTAAATAGAATTATTTTTTCATGAATTTCTTTAAAATCTACATTTTTTAAGTTTGGTATTTCGTCTATATCAGATATCATAACTATATCGTTTTGATCTGCATTTTTTAATCCATTGACTATAAAATTTCTTTGACCATTTTCTCTATAAGCAGCATTAAATATAAATTTTCTTGATTTTTCACCTTCACTATCATTTTCAAAAATTTTTTCAATTTCGTCAGGAGTTTTATCGTATGTAAGGTAAATAATCTTTTCTTTAAATTTATCAAATTTTTTCTGATTAAATTGTAAATTTCTTTTATCCCCTTTATGATTAAAAGTACTCTCAACTATCACAAAAAAATCTACATATTTATCAAGAATATTTAGTCTTAGATCTAGGATCATTTCCTCATCAAAATACATAAAACAATCATAAATTTTCATAATTTCTTTTTAATCTTTTTTAATTTTTTTTATATGATAAAAAAATACATGGCAGATAAATTAATTATTAGTTTCGAAGAATACACTAAAATTGTTGAAAAATTAGCAATAGAAATTAATAAAAATTACCAACCAACTGTTTTAGTTGGGATTATGAGGGGTGCAGCTCCAATAATTGACATTTTATCGAGAATATTAAAACTTCCAACAGCTTACATTGTAATTCAAAGTTACTCTGGAAAAGGAATGGAAGACAAACAAGGTGAGCTGATGTTTGCTCGAGAGATTAGTTCGCTTGCAAAAAATGAGGACTTTAGCAAAGTACTTTTAGTAGATGATCTTTCAGATACTGGTCTTACATTAAACAAAAGCATTGAATGGTTAAAAAACTATGAGATTACAAAAAATTTTATCAAAGAAGTAAAAACTGCTTGTTTATGGAAAAAAAAATCATCAAAATTTGAGCCAGATTTTTGTCCAATTAAATTAGAGTCTGATCCTTGGATAGTCCAACCAACGGAACATTATGAGGATCTATCAATTCAAGAAATTATTAAGAAAAATGATAAGGGCTAGTATAAACTAGCCCTTAAAAAATATTTTAAGCAACTGCAAAACTTACAACACTTAGTATTGCTATTACCCATATTGCTGGTGAAGTCGATGAAAATTTACCAGTAAATATTTTGATTAAAGCATAGGAAACGAAGGCTAAAGCTATTCCATTACTAATACTATACGTGAGAGGCATAGCTATCATTGCGAGAATAGCTGGAGCAGATTCTGAAATATCATTCCATTCTATATCTGTAATATTTCTAATAAACAGAACCGATACAAAAAGCAATGCAGCTCCATCTATTTGTTTGGGTAAGCTTGTTGCCAGTGGAGCAAAAAATATACATGCTAAAAATAATATACCTATTACCAAGGAGGTCATCCCTGTTTTTCCGCCTGCTTTTACTCCAGCTCCAGACTCAACATAACTTGTAACAGTAGTAGTTCCCATCATTGCTCCTGCGACTGTACTTACACTGTCTGAAAGCATTGCTTTGTTTATATCTTGAACCTTGCCGTTCTTATCGACTTTACCTGCTACATTAGCAACAGATGTTAATGTTCCTGCAGTATCAAAAAAGTCTATAAATAACAAAGTGAAAATTACTGTGGACATACCTGCTGTCATAGCCGCAGATAAATCAAATTCAAATAGGTAAGTCATAGGTGGTGGAGAACTTACAAGACCATTAAATTTTGCAAGTCCTGTAGCCCAAGCAATTATACTAAAAACTAAAATCCCAATTATTATATTGCCTTTTATATTCATTTTATCCAAAACTATTATTGCGATGAAAGTAGCGCAACCAAGCAGCACAAGAGGATCACCTAAATTACCAAGTTGTACTAATGTTACAGGGTTATCAACTACAACCTCCATTATTTGAAGACCAATAATTGCTAAGAATAAACCTATACCCGCGCCTATTCCTAATTTTAAACTTTTTGGTATAGAATTAATTAGCCAAGCTCTTATTGGAGTTAAAGAAATAATCAAAAATAATATTCCCGCGACTAATACAGCTCCAAGAGCTTCTTGAGGTGAATACCCCATTCCAGCACAAACTCCAAAAGCTACAAAAGCATTTATTCCCATTCCCGGGGCAAGACCTATCGGCCAAGTTTTTCCGTAAAAAGCCATTATAAAACAAGCTAAAGCTGTAGCCAAAATTGTAGCGGTATAAACTGCGCCGAAATCAAAGAAACCTTTTTCGGGCCCGGCGAATTCTCCCGATAAGATGAAAGGATTTAAAAACATTATATAAGCCATTGTTAAAAATGTTGTTGTTCCGGCTATTACCTCTGTTTTAAAATCAGTTTTATTTTTTTTGTAATCAAAATAATTATCAAGCATATGTCCTCCTAATGTTGAGAAATTATTTGATTCTATTTAAAAATACTCTCTCAAAATAAAGTTTATTCACAAAATTCAACTTATAAGTTTATAATTATGCCATAATTATGCTGTAGGATTGATGATATGAAAAAAACAGTATCTATCTTTATTTTATTCATTTTTTTCCTTCTACTGGCAGGATGTCAAACAGTTCAAAAAAAAACAGAGTCTATAGTCAAAAAAGAGAATAAAAAATTAAGTAAATTTATTGGAAAAGACTCTAATGAACTTTTTGTTGAATTAGGAAAACCAAATGAGGATTTTAAGAATGAAAAAGGGAATATTGAATTTGTTTATTATACTAAAAAATATTTAATTCCATGTGAAAGAAGATTTGAAATAAATTCAAATGATATTGTAATTGGCTTTATATCTAACGGATGTTTTTAGATTACTTGCGAGCAATAATGCTCGCAAGTAAGGGTGAAACTTATTTTATATCAATAAGTCTTTTTTTCTTATGATCTGGTAATATTCTTTCACAGGCTACTGTCAAAAGACCATCTTTTAACTGCGCATCATTTACTTTAACATCATCTGCGATTGTAAATGACCTAGCAAATTGTCTTTGTGAAATACCTCTGTGTATCACCTCACCATCTTCATTTTTGTTGTCAGATTTATTAACTTGTTTAGTTCTTACAGTTAATAAGTTATCCTCAAACTCTACTTCAACGTCATCTTTGTTAAAACCAGCTAAAGCTACTTCTATAGCATAATTATTTTTGCCAGTTTTTCTAATGTTGTATGGTGGATAATTTGACTGCATAGTCAAACCTCCATTACCCAACATATTTTCAAATTGGTCAAACATGTCGTCAAATCCAATTGAAAAAGGCCTTAATGAGTTAAAGATTGATAGATCCTTACTTGTCATATATCCTCCTTTTTATTTATTAAGCAAGTTTATGCGTAAGCCCCATCAGGCGACTTACTCTCTTTAAATAGGAACTTTTTTTTGTTTTTCAAGTTTTGAAATTAAATTTTTTTTGAGATTTTTAACGCAAAGGCATAATCTTGTGCAATTTCTTCTATGGCCCCATCACGACCTGATTTTCCACCATGACCAGCATTCATTTCAGTTTTAAGAATAAGTATATTATTATCTGTTTTAAAATCTCTTAGTTTGGCTGTAAACTTTGTTGGCTCATCAAATAAAACCCTGTTATCGCTTAAACTTGTCGTAATCAACAAATGAGGATAATCCATTTTTTTGATATTATTATATGGTGCATAAGAAAATATATAATCAAAATGTTCTTTTTTATCTTTTGCATTTCCGAATTCATCAAATTCTCCAACTGTAAGTGGAAGTGAATGATCAAGATTAGTAGTTAAGGAGTCAACAAAAGGCACTGCCATTATAATTCCTAAAAATAATTCAGGGGCTTGATTAACGACTGCTCCCATTAATAATCCTCCCGCAGAGCCACCCATTCCAATTATTTTACCTTTTGATGAATATTTATTTTGAATTAAATATTTTGCAGCATAAATGTAATCTTCAAATGTATTTTTTTTGTTTGTAAGTTTTCCTTCTTTCCACCATTTCATGCCTTTTTCCATTCCTCCTCTTATATGAGCTGTTGCCCAGATAATATTTCTATCAATTAAACTTAATTTAGTTGATGAAAAATTTGGACTCATTGAATTTCCATATGACCCATATCCATATAACAAAAGGTTTGCTGTACCATCTAGTTTAGTTTTTTTGTGTCGTGTAATTGTTAGTGGAACCATTCTTCCATCGTGAGACTTATATTCAATTCTTTCAACAATATAATCATTTGGATTATGACCTGATGGTATTTCTTGTTCTTTAACTAATTTTTTAGTTTTGTTAGAGAGATTATACAAATAAACTCGTGATGGAGTTTTTGGTGAAGAGTAACCGACATAAATTTCATCAGTATTTCTATCTTTTTGAGCTAAAGAAATATTAGGAACAATTACAGACTCATTGGAAAAAATTAATTCTTCTTCAATATTTGATGAAAGATTTCTAAAAAATAATTTATCTAATGCGTTAGAAGTTTCTGAGCGAATAATCCAATTTTTAAGAAATATACAACCACCAATTAGAACCTCTTCTTTGGCCAAAATAAACGGTTTCCAATTTTGTTTCTCTAAGCTTTCTGAAACATCAATTTTAAAATCCTCAGCATCTTTATTTGTATGATTATAGAATTTGTTATTCCATGAGCTGATAGAGTACAAAATTCCTTTCTGTCGTTTAATGATAAGTTTAGGTTTGGGCGTTTCTTCATTTACACTAAAATAGTATTGTTCTGATGTATTATGATCAGAGGATGAGATAAAATAATATTTATCATCAGAACTTAAATTGATACTTACTGAGAATGCCTCACTTTTTTCCTCAAAAATTAATTGATCTTGATCATTCATATCTCCAATTTTATGTCTGTAAATCTTTCTGGCACGGTGATTTTCATCTAATTTTGAGTAAAAAATATATTTGTCGTCTAAACTAAAAGTAATACTTCCAGAAGTGTCTAATATTTCTTTTGTCACAATTTTTCCTGAAATAATTTCTCTGACAAAAATTGTGTAATATTCTGATCCCCTCAAATCTAATGAATAAGCAAGAAGTTTATCATTATGACTTACTTCTAAATCTCCAACTCCAAAATATTTTACATTTAATTTTTCTTTTTCTTTATCTCCATTCCAAATCTCCTCAGTTTCGTTACTATTTATTTTCTTTCTAAGCTTAATAGAGTAGTTACCTTTAGTAGTTGTTTTGGTCCAATAATCATAATTTTTATCCCTATAGGGAAGAGACTCATCATCTAACTTAATTCGAGATTTAATTTCATTAAATAATTTTTTTTGTAAGTCTTTGGTATCCTTAAAATAATTATCTGCATAAAGGTTTTCTTGAGTAAGGTAATTTTCTACCTCTGGATTTAGTTTTTTCCTATCTTTCAAAACCTCCAAAATATTTTTTTGATGAATCCAACTATAGTTATCTTCCCAGGTTACATTGTGACAAGATTTTATTTCTAGTTTTTTTCTAAGTTGTGGTACTTTCATTCTAGGAGAAATATATGAATATTATAATTTATACAGTAATAATATTGACCACCTTTTATTTTATTCTTAGGTTCATCAGTAATATTTCGTCTAAAAAGATATCTAAAACATTAAGGATATTAATAATTTTAGGATTAATATTTATGGCAGTTTTATTTGCTTTAGGAGGAAGATTTTTATTATCTTTACCACTTACTCTCGCAAGTGTTGCTTTATTGAAATTAAAAGGTTTGTCTATTTTTCAATTAATATCACTTTTTCGTTTAATCCAAACCTTAAGACGTTCAGGTAGATTTTCTTTTAATAAATCTAATTTTAACAACCAATCTTCAATTTCAGTTTCGGAGGCTTACAAAATTTTAAACCTAGATATTAGCAAGAAAATTACTAAGGATGATGTAAATAAAGCTTATATAAAAATCCAAAAAAAAATTCACCCAGATATTTCTCCAGAGACATCAAGGCTTTCTTCAATTGTTAATGAGGCCAAAGATATAGTTCTTAATGATATTTCTTAGTTAAGAATTTTTATTATTTTATCAAAAATTTTTTTAGAGTTAATTTTATCTTTTCCTAATGTATTATGACTTACATTTATCTCACCATCAGGAATTATGGGGAACATTTTTGAACTGTAGCTTCCGTAAATTAATGGAGTGTCAGCCATTAAAGTTATGGTTTTTATTCCTAAAGCAGCTGATAAATGACTAAAACTTGAGTCATTGCATATAGATAAATTACAATTTTTAATTATTGGTAAAGTTTTTTTAATTGAAAAATCATCTAGCGGAAAACAATAACTTTTAAATTTAGTATTCATTATTTCTTTTAATATTATTTGTTCCTGATCTTCTTTTCCTGTTGCTAAAAAAAATTTACATTTCTTTATTTTTAAGATTTTATCAATAACATCAATAAATATTCTTGAGGGAATTCTTTTTGTTGGACCTGATCCACCAATTCCCAAAAGAATATTCAAGTTATTTTTATCAATATTAAATTCCTTAATTGATTTTGAGACAGTTTCTGTATCGATTTGTATTTCAGGATCTTCGCTTACTTCTAAATTCAATTTTTCTTTAAAAAATGTTCTTGGTGTATTTATTATATGTTGTTCTTTTTTAGCAAATAAAGGATATTGATAAATTTCAGGAATTTTAGAAAATCTTGCAATCAAATTAAATCTTAGTGATGAATTAAAAATAAAAATTTTTTCAAATTTTTTATCCTTTAAATCTTTAATGAGATTGAAACTTCCTAGCAATCCGCTATGTCTACTGTTATTTTTATCATCTCGTTCCAAAATAAAAATTTGATCAATATAATTTGTTTTATGTAAATATTGATCTGCTTTTGAGCTTTCTTTAACAAGTAAACTTATAGGTGAATTAAACTTTTTATACAAAGCTTTTATAAAGGGTAAAAAAATTATAGTATCACCAATGCCCATTCTGTTTTGAATAGCTAATATTTTCATATGGTATTTATAAACTTTACTGAGTATATTTTTATATAAATATTTATTATGACAAAAATAAGTGGAATTTTCGCAGCCTCGATGTCAGTTATAAATACTGATATGAGCTTAAATATTGAAAAAACGATTAGTCACAGTGAAAAATTAATAGAGCTAGGTTGCCATGGGACAGCTATTTTTGGAAGCACAGGACAAGCTCAATTAATATCAGTGTCCGAAAAGATAAAGTTATTAAATTATTTAACTGAAAATAAATATAGAGATAAACACATAATTGGATCAGGATTCAACTCATTAAATGAAACAATAAATTTCTTAAAAATTGCCACCTCATTAAAGTTCAATAGATTTTTAATTATGCCTCCAGCATATTATAAGTATGAGGACAAGGATGTATTAAACTTTTATTCAAAAATTGTAGAGGCAGTTCCAAATTCTGAAATAATACTTTACAATTTTGAAAAATTATGTGGCTACAAATTTAGTGTGGAGTGCATTATAAAATTGGTTGAAAGGTTTCCAGATCAAATTATCGGAGTAAAAGACAGCACTTACAATTTATTTGAAAACTTAAAATTAGAAAATTTTTCAATTATGCCTGGTTCTGAGTCAAAGTTATTAAAAGGTTTAGAGCATGGTTGCTCTGGCATAATAACTGCAACTTGTAATGTTACAGCAAGGCTTGCTCGAAGAGTTTATGATGATTTTTTTTCAAGTAAAGAGCAATTATATAACCAAAAATTGATTGATGTGAGAAACGTTTTTGAAAAATATAATTTAATTTCATCTCTCCATACTTTTTATTCTAAAGAAAATCAAATTTATAAAAATCTTTTACCTCCTTTAAGTCTTTTAAATGATTTTGATGAAAAAGAATTAATTAAAAGTCTGAGAGAACTTAATTTCGATACAAATTCATTATTGGCGGCCTAATATGCAGTTAGCAAGATTTTTAAATAGAATTTTTAAAAAAGGAGGATTTATTTTAATTGATGCTTTTTCAAATCGTTATACGATTGGCAAACCTTCAAAAAATCCTATTAGACTTAAAATTTTAAATAAAAATCTTCATTTAAAATTATTAATTCACCCCGATTTATATTTTGGTGAAGCATATACAAATGGTGAAATAATAATAGAAAATGGTACTCTTTCAGATTTTTTAGATTTAGCTTTAATGAACATTGGTAGGGGAGAGCTAAATTTTTTTAGCTATCTTTTAAATAGATTGAGAGGATCATATAGATATTTAACTAATTTTAATTTTATTAAAAAATCAAAAATGAATGTATCTCATCACTATGATATAAAAGATGACTTATATGATTTATTCCTAGACCCAAAGAGACAATATTCTTGTGCATATTTTAAAAACGAAAATGATAGTCTTGAGCTGGCTCAGAATAATAAAATTCAACATATAATAAAAAAATTAAACATTAAGCCAAATCAGAAAGTATTAGATATAGGATGTGGCTGGGGATCTTTAGCGATTGACATTGCAAAAAGTGCAGGCTGTGAAGTAACAGGGATTACTCTTTCAGAAAATCAACTAAATTATTGTAATGAAAAAGCAAAAAAAATGAACTTAGAAAATCAAGTTAAATTTAGACTGATGGATTATAGAGAACTAAAGGAAAAATTTGACAGAATTGTAAGTGTAGGAATGTTTGAACATGTTGGTCGAAAATTCTATAATAAATTTTTTAATCAGGTAGAAAAATTATTAAGTGATGATGGTGTTGCACTTATTCATACAATTGGTTCTGTAAATCCTCCTAGAGATCCCCACCCATGGATTACAAAGTACATTTTTCCTGGAGGTTACACACCAAGCTTAAGTGAGGTAACAACTCCCCTGGAAAAAGCAGGATTAATTGTTACTGATATTGAGGTTTTAAGACTGCATTATTCACATACCTTGAGACATTGGAAAGAAAATTGCATTAAAAATAAAGATAAAATTGTAAAAATGTTTGATGAAAAATTTTTTAGAATGTGGGAATTTTATCTCGCTGGTTGTGAAATGGCTTTTAAGTGGGGCGATCA
>MDTD01149270.1_pt1 | contig 10744 bp, 10 predicted proteins | sample 811221 | NCBI WGS metagenome assembly MDTD01 (sample SAMN05326646, study PRJNA326480) | marine metagenome | isolation source: seawater | place: Pacific Ocean: South West | collected 2011
ATGGATATCTAAACGGTCTTGCTAACGAATTCAACGAATCTACCAATTCAATAAGAAAGGAATTAAATAATCTTTCCAGCGCAGGATACCTAGTAAAGTCAAAAATAAATAATAGGGTTATTTACAATGCTAATACTTCGCATCCAATGTTTGATATACTGCAAAAAATTGTAAGACAGCATCTTGGTTTGGAACAAATCGTTGAAACTGTAATTGAAAGAATAGGAGATATCGATCAGATAGCCTTAAATGGAGATTATGCTAAGGGTATTGATAGCGGAAATATAGAAATTGTAATTAATGGCTGTAAAGTAAATAATGAATATTTAGAAAATATAAAACCAAAAATTAAAAAGAAAATTGGAAGAGAGGTTAATTTCCTTTTGAATCAAAAACTTGATTTAAACTCAATTATTCTTTATAAGAAATTAGAGGAATGAATTGGCACGTTTTATATACAAGGCCGAGAAGTGAAAAAAAAGTTGAAGAACAGCTTTTATCTTTGGGAATTAACGCCTATTGTCCAACTCGCCCCGAAATTAAAATTTGGAGTGATCGTAAAAAAAGAATAGATGTACCAATATTGCCCTCAATGCTCTTAGTCAAAATAGATGATAAAGATATTAATCGTGTTTTTGAATCTCCTCTAGTAGTCAGATATATGTTCTGGTTAGGAAAAAGAGCGATAGTAAGGCAATCAGAAATTGATTTATTAAAAAAATATTCAAACGGAAGTTACAAATTAATAAACAGTAAACTTTCGACTGTAAAAGTTGGTGATAATTATAGTTTATCATCATTTAATAATGAAAAAGGAATAGTTAATAGAATTTCAAATAATAATATTTGGATTTATTTGAAATCTATTGGGTATAGTGTTAAGCTTAAATTAGCTTAATATACAATAAATAAGTATTATTTTTGTTAGTCATCGCGTGTGACTGACATCGGCGAAGCCATAAAATAGATAAAATGAAAAAAATTAATGTTCAGATGGTTGACTTGATGAGTCAATATGAAAAGATTAAAAATGAGGTTGATCAAAATATCATAAGGACTATAGAATCAGGAAAACTAATCAATGGACCTATAGTTAAAGAATTTGCAAAAAATTTATCAAGATACTTAAATGTAAAACATGTGATTCCTTGTGCAAACGGAACTGATGCATTACAAATTGCATTCATGGCATTGGATTTAAAACCTGGTGATGAGGTAATTTGTCCTGCATGGACTTATGTTGCAACTGCTGAGGCAGCTGCTATTTTAGGTTTAATTCCGATAATGTGTGATGTTAATCCAGAAACATTTAATGTTACTGCGGATTTTATAGAACCACTAATAACAAAAAAAACTAAAGCAATTGTCCCTGTACATTTATATGGTCAATCATGTGATATGGAGCCTATATTAAATTTGGCAAAAAAATATAACTTAAAAGTTGTCGAAGACAATGCACAAGCTATTGGATGTAAATATACTTTTGCTAACGGTGAAACAAAATTTACCGGAACAATTGGAGATATAGGCACAACATCATTTTATCCCTCAAAAAATTTAGGAGCTTATGGTGATGGAGGTGCTATATTTACAAATGATGATAATTTGGCAGATAAAATTTATTTAGCAGCTAATCATGGCCAAAATAAAAGATATCATCACAAAATAATTGGTTGTAATTCAAGATTGGATTCAATTCAGGCTGAAATTTTAAATGTTAAGCTGAAATATTTAACAGATTATAATAATAACAGAAGCACCATGGCTAATAATTATAATCTTGCTTTTGAAGCTATTAAAGAAATACAAACTCCAAAGATTATTAAAAACTCTACTCATGTATATCACCAGTATACATTAAAGATTCTAAACCATAAAAGAGACGAATTAAAACAATATTTACTTGAAAATGATATTCCAAGTATGATTTATTATCCAATACCATTATATAGACAAGAAGCTTTCAAGAAATATGCCCAAAGAGATTTTACATTGAAAAACACTGAAGAACTTTCAAAAAACGTTATATCTCTGCCTATTCACACAGAATTAAATAATTCAAATCAAGATTATATTATAGATAAGGTTGTAAAATATTTCAAATGAAAATAAATAATATTTGCTGTATTGGAGCTGGATACGTTGGTGGCCCTACAATGTCGATAATTGCTCAAAAAAATCCTCATATTATCGTTAATGTTGTTGATATGAATCATGATAAAATTAAAGCGTGGAATTCAACCAATTTAAACAATTTGCCAGTTTATGAACCAGGATTATCAAGTATAGTTGAAAAAGCTAGAAACAGAAATTTATTTTTTTCAACAGATGTCAATAAGCACATTAAACAAGCAGATATGATTTTCATATCCGTAAATACTCCAACCAAAATTAGTGGGGAAGGAAAAGGCTACGCTGCTGATTTAAAATATGTTGAAGCTTGCGCGTTACAAATAGCCAAAGTTTCAAAAACCGATAAAATTATTGTTGAAAAATCTACAGTGCCTGTTAGAACATCAGAAAAAATTAAAGAAATTTTAACCGCAAATAACAGTAATGTTAATTTTCAAATATTATCAAATCCTGAATTTTTAGCTGAAGGAACTGCAATGAGAGATTTAGAAATTCCAGATAGGGTTTTAATCGGAGGAGAAAAATCTAAAGAGGGCCAAAAAGCTGTACAGAGTCTAGTTGATATATATTCAGCCTGGGTTCCAAGAACCAATATTTTAACAACTAATCTTTGGTCTTCTGAATTATCAAAATTAACAGCTAATGCATTTTTAGCACAAAGAATCTCTTCAATTAATTCTCTCTCAGAGCTATGCGAAGAAACCGGAGCTGATATTGAGGAAGTTTCAAAAGCAATCGGAATGGATTCTAGAATTGGAAGTAGTTTTTTAAAAACATCTGTTGGTTTTGGTGGAAGTTGTTTTCAAAAAGATATTTTGAATTTGGTATATATAGCTAGATCTATGAGACTAGAAAAAGTTGCAGATTATTGGGAACAAATATTAATCATAAATAATCATCAGCGTAACAGATTCTCAAATAAAATTATTGATTGTATAAATAAGAACAAGCTACTTCATAAAGTTTTGATCTTTGGATGGGCCTTTAAAAAAGATACAAACGACACACGAGAGTCTGCTGCCATTTACGTTGCTGATAATCTGTTAAAAAACCAGATTTTGATTGATGTATATGACCCAAAGGTTGACAAAAAACAAGTTAAATTAGATTTATCACAGTTGAATAATGATTATAGTTCAAAAATGGTAAATTTTTCTGATACTCCAACCAAAAACTTATCAAGTTGTAACGTAATTGCAATTCTAACCGAATGGGATGAATTTAAAAATTATGATTGGAAAAAGATTTATAAAAATATAAGAAAACCAGCATATGTATTTGATGGCAGAAATTTATTAGACATGCATAAATTGAAATCCATTGGCTTTAATTATATAGGTTTAGGTAGATGAAGAATCCAGTAAAAAATATTTTGATCACTGGAGGTGCTGGTTTTATTGGCTCTCATCTCTGTAGTAGATTATTGAATGATGGAAATAAAGTTATTTGTTTAGATAATTTATTAACTGGTAGAAAAGACAATATTTCGAAACTGATGAGTAATACAAATTTTGAATTTGTAAATCATGATATTACTACACCTTATCAAAGAGAAGGAATTCATGAGATTTATAATCTTGCTTGTCCGGCTTCGCCTGTACATTACCAGATAAATCCGATTAAAACTATCAAGACTTGTACTATTGGAGTTATTAACATGCTTGGTCTCGCAAAAAAAAATAATTCTAGAATCCTTCAGGCTAGTACCAGTGAGGTTTATGGAGACCCAGAGGTTCATCCGCAAACTGAAAATTACAATGGTAATGTAAATCCATTGGGTTACCGCTCTTGTTATGATGAAGGTAAAAGATGTTCAGAAACATTATTTATGGACTATTACAGAGAACATGATGTTAATATTAAAATTGTAAGAATTTTTAATACATTCGGGCCAAATATGGCAGTAAATGATGGCAGGGTAGTTTCTAATTTCATCAATCAAGCCTTAAATCAAAAAGAAATTACAATTAATGGTGATGGAAGTCAAACCAGAAGTTTTCAATATATTGATGATTTAATTGATGGTTTGATAAAAATGATGCAGTCTAAAAAGGGTTTTATCGGACCTGTGAATCTTGGTAATCCAAATGAAATTTCAATGAATCAATTAGCGTCAAAAATTTTAGGATTAACTCAGTCTAAATCAAAAATCATTTTTAAAAAATTACCAAAAGATGATCCAAAGAAAAGAAAACCGGATATATCATTAGCCAATAAAAAACTTAATTGGAAACCAAAATATAAATTAGATTTAGGTTTAAAAGAAACAATTAGATATTTTGAACAAATTAATCAAGCAAATTAAATGGATGACACATTAATTAATAAAAAAATTCTTGTTACCGGTGGCGCAGGTTTTATCGGGTCAAATTTATGTGAAACCTTAATTAAAAAAGGAAATAAGGTAGTTTGTCTTGATAATTTCAGCACCGGTAAAAGAAAAAATATTGAAAAATTACTTAATAATAGTGATTTTACTTTTATTGAAGGAGATATCAGAAATTTTGATGATTGTCTAAAATCCACTAATGGTGTCGATTATGTCTTACATCAAGCGGCTCTAGGGTCAGTTCCTAGATCAATTAATGATCCTATTACCTCTAATCAAGTAAATATTAGCGGCTTTTTAAATATGCTAATTGCTTCAAGAGATTCAAAAATTAAAAGATTTGTTTATGCAGGTAGTTCGTCAACATATGGCGATTCAGAATCAATTCCAAAAGTTGAGAATAAAATAGGTAAGCCACTCTCCCCTTATGCAATTACTAAATATGTGAATGAGATATATGCTGATATTTTTTCAAAAATATATGGTCTTCAAACGATAGGCTTACGCTATTTTAATGTTTTTGGAAGAAAACAAGACCCTGATGGTGTATATGCTGCAGTAATTCCAAAATTTGTAAAGCAGTTACTTAAGGGTGAATCTCCAGTTATTAACGGTGATGGTACTTATTCCAGAGATTTTACATATATAGACAATGTAATTCATGCAAATCTACTCAGTTTAACCACAACTAATCCTAAATCATTAAATACCGTTTACAATGTTGCATGTGGGGACCGAAACACATTAAACGATCTTGTAAAATTTTTAAAAAATTATTTATCCGATTATGACAATGATATCAAAAATATTGAGGTTATATATGGACCCAAAAGACCGGGAGATATCCCACACTCTCAAGCAAGTATTGAAAAGGCAAAACGATTATTAAACTATAAGCCACAGTACTCTCTTCAAAAAGGATTGAAAGAGGCGGTAAAGTGGTATTATAAAAATTTGTAATAAATGATGAAAATAGATAAAATAGGTATCATTGGTCTGGGATATGTTGGCTTACCTTTAGCTAGATTATTTGCGACCAAATACCCTGTTGTTGGTTTTGATATTAATAAACATAGAGTCTCTGAAATAATGTCTGGAGTAGATTCAACACTAGAACTCGATGATGAAATTTTACAGTCAGTTTTAGTAAAGGAAAACTCTTATTCTAAAGGATTATTTTGTACTAATAAAGTAGAAGAAATTAAGGATTGTAATTATTATATTGTTACAGTTCCTACTCCTGTTGATAATAATAATAAACCTGTTTTAACACCCCTTCTTAAAGCTAGTGAAACAGTTGGTAGTGTTTTAAAGAAAGATGATATTGTTATTTATGAATCTACGGTTTACCCTGGAGCAACAGAATATGATTGCATACCAGTTTTAGAAAAAATATCTGGACTAAAATTCAATTCGGATTTTTTTGCTGGATACTCTCCTGAAAGAATAAACCCTGGAGATAAAGAACATACTGTTGATAAAATTTTAAAAGTTACTTCAGGCTCAAACTATGAAATTGGGGTTATGGTAAATAATCTTTACAAATCTGTTATAAAAGCAGGAACACACATGGCACCAACAATTATGGTTGCTGAAGCTTCGAAAGTGATCGAAAATTCTCAAAGAGATATAAATATTGCCTTTGTAAATGAATTAGCAAAAATATTTAATCTAATGGATATTAATACTCATGATGTTTTGGAGGCAGCAGGTACAAAATGGAATTTTCTACCCTTTAAACCTGGATTAGTGGGTGGGCATTGTATCGGAGTTGATCCTTATTATCTCGCTCAAAAAGCTCAAGAATATGGATATCATCCAGAAATAATATTAGCCGGTAGGCGTCTTAATGATACTATGGGTGATTATGTTGCATCTGAAGTTGTTAAAATTATGATTAAAAAAAATATTAAAATTAAAAATGCTAAAGCTTTAGTTTTGGGAATAACATTTAAGGAAAATTGTCCAGATGTTAGAAACACTAAAGCCGTTGATGTTGTAAATTCTTTGAAATCATATGGTATTAACACATCAGTTTATGATCCGTGGGCTGATGAACAAGAAGTTAAAAATGAATATGATATTGAATCTACAAAACAATTGCCTCAAAGAAAATTTGATGCAATTGTTTTAACAGTTGCTCACAACGAATTTAAAAAAATAGATTTTTCAAATATAACTAACGATATAAATGTTATATATGATGTTAAAAATCTGTTACCAAGTTCCTTAACAGATAAAACACTTTAATAAATAAAATATGAAAGAAAAAAAATATTTTTCTCATGAAACAGCTGTAATAGATGAAGGCTGTAAAATAGGTAAGGACACTAAAATTTGGCACTTTTCTCATATAATGACAGATTCTGAATTGGGTGAAAAATGTAATATTGGTCAAAATGTTGTTATTTCTCCAAATGTTATTTTAGGAAATAATGTTAAAGTTCAAAATAACGTTTCCATTTATACTGGAGTCGTTTGTGAAGACGATGTTTTTTTAGGTCCGTCCATGGTATTTACTAATGTGATCAATCCTAGAAGTGCGGTTATCAGAAGAAATGAGTATATGTCTACAATTGTCAAAAGAGGGGCTTCAATCGGAGCCAATGCAACTATTGTTTGTGGAAATGACATAGGACAGTTTTCGTTTATTGGTGCGGGAGCAGTAGTAACAAAAGAGGTTAAGCCTTATGCATTAGTAGTAGGAAATCCGGCAAAACAGATTGGATGGGTTAGTGAGTTTGGTCACAGATTAATTTTTAATTCCAATGCAGTTGCTGTTTGCCCCGAAAGTAATCAGGAATACAATTTAGAAAATGACAATGTTACTAGAATTATTTAGTTTGACAGAATAGTGATGAATGATAAAAAAATTAATAAAAGATTTTTAAATAAATTATAAAATTATACGGTATGAAAAACTTTGCATTAGTTGGAGCTTCGGGATACATTGCACCAAGGCATATGAAAGCAATAAAAGAAACAGGAAATAATCTTATTGCTGCTTTAGATCCTTTTGATAGTGTTGGAGTTATTGATAGTTATTTTCCTAGAGCATCTTTCTTTACAGAATTTGAGCGTTTTGATCGTCATATTTCAAAATTACAGTTTGGATCTTCTTTGTCAAATAATCTCAAAAAAATAAATCTTGATTATTTGAGTATTTGTTCACCTAATTTTATGCATGATGCACATATTCGTTTTGGATTAAGACAGAATGCTGATGTAATATGCGAAAAACCATTAGTTTTAAATCCATGGAACATTGATGAATTAATAAAAATGGAGAAAAAAACTGGCAAGAAAGTCTGGAATATTCTTCAGCTACGTGTTCATCCAAGTATCATCGCTCTTAAAGAAAAAATAGAAAAAGGCCCCAAAGATAAAATATATGACGTAGACCTAACATATTTGACTTCAAGAGGAAATTGGTATTATACATCTTGGAAAGGTGATTTAGCTAAATCTGGTGGTATAGCAACAAACATTGGAGTTCATTTTTTTGATATGCTTTCATGGATTTTTGGAGACTTAAAACAAAATGTTGTACACGTAAATTCTCACGATCGAGCAGCGGGATATTTAGAGTTTAAACAGGCACGAGTACGTTGGTTTTTATCAATAAATGCAGAAACTTTACCCAAGGAAGTTAGATCTAAAAACCAAACCACTTATCGATCAATTACAATTGAAGGTAATGAGCTTGAGTTCAGCGGTGGTTTTACAGATTTACATACTACCTCATATAAGGAGATTATGTCGGGTAATGGATATGGATTGGAAGCTCCAAGACAAGCTATAGAAATTGTTCATAATATACGTCATTCAAGTCCTGTAGGGGAGAAAGGAGATTTTCATCCCCTTGTAAAATTACCCTTGACAAAACACCCTTTTTCTAGATGATAAATAAGTATGATTATATTATTGTTGGTGGAGGTATTATAGGCTTATCTATTGCATACAAATTAGCTCTAAGAGAAAATAACAAAAGCATACTTGTTATTGAAAAAGAACAAAAATTAGCAACACATCAAACAGGAAGAAATTCGGGTGTAATTCACTCGGGGATTTACTACAAACCAGGATCATTTAAGGCTAAAAATTGCAAGGATGGAAGAATGCAGTTAATTGATTTTGCAAAAAAACATAACGTTAGTTTTGAAATGTGTGGTAAAATAATTGCCGCATTTGACAATACAGAACTAGAAACTCTATCCAGGATATATGACAACGGAATTAAAAATGGATTAGAAGAAATTAAATATTTGACGTCAGAAGAAACTAAAAAATATGAACCATATGTTGACTGTGTTAAATCAATTTTTGTTCCTTATGCAGGTATTATTAACTACAGCCAAGTTGTTGAAAAATTATCGAACGAATTTCAGAAGATTAATAGCAAAAACAAGATATTAAAATCATCAAAGGTTGTAGGGGTAGAAAACAATGACAAAATAAAGGTTATTAAAACAAATAATAGTTCTTTCAAAACCAACTATGCCATATTTGCTTCGGGTCTTTATGCTGATGAGATGGCAGAATTAGATAAAATAAAATTAGATATACAAATTGTTGGCTTTAGGGGGGATTATTACAATGTCATAAATGACGGCAAACAAAAAATTAAAGGTCTTATCTATCCTGTTCCTGATATAAATTTACCTTTTTTAGGTGTTCACCTAACAAAAATGTATGATGGCCAAATTGAAGCTGGACCTAATGCAGTTTTTTCATTTAAAAAGGAGGGATATAAAGTTACAAGCTTTAGTTTTAAAGACACAGTGAGAGCATTAAGTTTCAAAGGGATTTGGAGATTATTTTCGGATTATTGGAAAATTGGTCTGGGAGAGTATAGAAGAGCATTTAGTAAGAGACGTTTTTTAAATTCTTTGAATAGATTAGTGCCTGAATTAAAAATTGAAGAAATTACCAAGGGAAAATCTGGTGTTAGAGCCCAGGCTCTTGATATTAACGGTAATTTAGTTGACGATTTTTTAATAAAAAAGACACATAATTCCTTACATGTAATTAATGCTCCATCTCCTGCTGCCACTGCTAGCTTGGCTATAGCAGATGAGGTTATAAAAAAAATATTTAGCAATTAACACATAAATCAAATTTTAAAAAGTATGAAAAAATTAAAAAATGCGAAAGTTTTGGTAATCGGTGGTTCAGGATTTATTGGCGGTTTTGTGGTCAGCGAATTATTAAAATACGATATAAAAGAAGTTGTCATTTATGATAATTTTGCTCGAGGTAAATATGATAATGTGGTTGAAAGTTTAAAAGACCCTCGATGTTCAGTTTACCCTTTTGGAGGCGACGTGAGAGAATTAGATATTTTAAATTCAGCTATGAAGGATGTTGACTATGTATTTCATCTTGCAGCTATGTGGTTATTACATTGTAAAGATTATCCGCGTACAGCATTTGATGTTAACATTACAGGCACCTTTAATGTTCTTGAGGCATGTGTTAAAAATAATGTGAAGAAACTAATATCGTCTTCATCAGCATCTGTATATGGGGATGCAACCGAAGTGCCAATGACAGAATCACACCCTTTTAACAATAAGAATTTTTATGGGGCTACAAAAATTGCAGGTGAAGCTATGGCAACTGCTTTTAATGACAGATATGGATTAGAAGTTATTAGCCTACGTTATATGAATGTTTATGGTCCTGGTCAGGATCAACATGCTGTATACAGTGGAGTAGTTCCGATTATGCTCAACAAGATAGAAGCAGGAGAACAACCAATCATTAATGGAGACGGAAGTCAGGCATATGACTTTATATATGTTGAAGATGTAGCAAAAGCTAACATATGTGCTTTAGAGTCAGATATAAAAACCGGCAATTATAATGTAGGAACTGAGGTTCAAACAACAATTAAAGAATTATGTGATACTATATTAGATCTTAAAAAATCTGACCTAAAAGTAAAATATGTGCCCTATTCTGCTGACGATTCAAGAGCGCTTGTACAAAACAGAATTGGCTCACGTCAAAAAGCTGAAAAAGATTTAGGTTTTTTATATAAAGATAATTTAAGAGAAGGTTTGCAAAAGTTAATTAACTGGAGAAAATCTGTTGGAATAGATAAAGTATAAGAATATGAAAATACCTTTAATAAAACCGTTCATCAATGACTCAATTAAAAAAAGAGTTTGTGATGTATTAGATAGTGGATATTTAACTGAAGGCCCTGTTACTAGAGAGTTTGAGGAAAAAATGAAAGATTTTCTGGGTTGTAAATATCTTCATTCTGTTACTTCTTGC
>MDTD01001078.1_pt1 | contig 10743 bp, 7 predicted proteins | sample 811221 | NCBI WGS metagenome assembly MDTD01 (sample SAMN05326646, study PRJNA326480) | marine metagenome | isolation source: seawater | place: Pacific Ocean: South West | collected 2011
GAATGAAAAATTAGCTGAAGATTGGCCATGGACAAATCCAACTTATGATATCACTGTGCCATCCATGGGTAAGAAAATTGCTAAAGTCGTACTTGACCCTGATTTAAAGCAAGCTGACATTAACCTTGAAAACAATATTTACACTAGGTAATGATAGTGTCTAAAATCACTGGAAATAAGTACTTAGATGAAAGTATATTGATTGCTATTTCTCTAGCCATCATCTGCTACCTAGGCCCAGTTAAACTAGATTTTATTACTGAAATACCAACAACATTACAGTCCCTATTAGTTGTATGGTTTGCACTTGCATTTGGATTGAGAATAGGTATGACTGCTGTTTTCTTATACTTGATTGCAGGCGGATTAGGGTTGGGTGTTTTTGCTGGTGGTGCGTCAGGCTGGAATCATTTGTTTGGAAGTAATGGAGGGTTTTTACTGGCATTCCCAATTGGTGCATTTATAGCTGGTTCCCTTGTACAAATCCTTGCAAGAATTAAGTTTTTATCAAAGGCTAAATTCATATCAAGCGCTCTTATTCTTTTTATTAGTCAGATTTCAATTCTCATTCTTGGGTTGTTTTGGCAATCAGCTTTTATAGGAAAGACTATATCAATTACTACGATATACAGCATTTTCATTCCTGGACTGCTAATTAAAACAGCAATAGGCACACTTGTTTTGGTTTTCATATCAAGAGCAAAATCACAAATATTATCATGAGATTATTTAACACATTAGTTTTAGCATTAACCCTACTTTCTCTCATTGGATGCTCTAATGAATCAATTAATAACAGCAAAAAATCTCAAGCAATTTTAGATATGAAAAGAGCCACTGATCACCACAGCTTTAGTAAACCAAACGAATCTATTGCCACACACCTAGAATGGGATGCTAATGTCGATTTTGACAAAAGAACTGTTTCAGCTACTGCTACTTATTCTATTTCATCTTCTAAAGATGCTGATAGAATAATTTTTGATATCCGTGAGTTAAATATTGAGAGCGTAACGGTTGATGGTACTGAGGGATCTTATGAGATAGGAGCTGAAATGCCATTTATTGGTTCGCCTCTTTCAATTAATATTACTCCAGAAACAAAAGAGATTGGAATTACATATTCTACTCAACCAGGAGCAGATGCATTCCTTTGGGTTGAGGGCTCATCTCCATTTCTTTTCACACAAAGTCAAGCAATTCTTGCAAGAACTTGGATTCCTTGCCAAGACAGTCCTGGAGTAAGATTTACTTACAATGCAAGAGTTACTGTGCCAAACAATTTAATGGCATTAATGAGTGCTGAAAATCCAACTGATAAGAATAATCTTGGGGTGTATGAATTCAAAATGGACCAACCGATTCCATCTTACCTATTAGCACTTGCTGTTGGGGATGTTGAATTCAGATCTGTTGGAGAACACACTGGGGTTTATGCTACTCCTGATTTGATTGATGCTGCTGAATATGAATTCTCTGAAATGGAGGACTTATTAGTTGCAGCTGAAGGGCTATACGGAAAGTACAGTTGGGAACGCTACGATTTATTAGTTCTTCCAGCAGCTTTCCCTTTTGGTGGAATGGAAAACCCTAGACTAACCTTTGCTACACCTACAATCATTGCGGGTGACAGATCTCTTGTTAGCCTTGTAGCACATGAACTTGCTCATAGTTGGAGTGGAAACTTGGTTACAAATTCAACTTGGGATGACTTTTGGCTTAATGAAGGCTTTACTGTCTACTTCGAACAGAGAATTATGGAGGCTGTGTACGGGCGTGAAATCAGCGAAATGCTAGCGTGCCTAAGCTACCAAGGTCTTGTAGACGAAGTTGACGAGATTATGGACTTAAATCCAAATGACACACATTTGAGATTACATCTTAAGGACAGAAATCCAGATGATGGAATGACAGCCATTGCGTATGACAAAGGATACATGTTTCTAAGAATGTTAGAGGAAACTGTAGGGAGAGAGACTTTTGATCAGTTCTTAAAGACATACTTTGACAAGCATGCATTTCAAGTAATGGATACTGACAATTTTATTTCATACATGAATGAAAACTTATTAGTTAGTGATGATCTTAAGGCTTCTACTAAAACAGAAGAATGGATTGACGGTAAGGGACTACCAAGTAACTGCCCTATTGTAAAGTCAGAAAGAATAGAAAATGTAGATAAAGCTGTAAAAAGCTGGAGTACAGGCGAATTGAGTACTGAGGATCTAGATTGGGAAAACTGGCTGTATCAAGAACGATACAGATTCCTAACTAATCTTGGAGAAGATGTCACCTTAGACCAAATCACAGAATTAAATAACGCTTATAGCATTAATTCAACTGGAAATAACGAAGTGCTTTTTGCTTGGCTTGAGCAAGCTATTAGAAAGAATCACACTGACTCATATGAAAGGCTCGAAACGTTCTTAGTGAATGTCGGTAGAAGGAAATTTCTAACTCCACTTTACAGAGCTATGAAAGAAACAGGCCAAATCGAAATGGCTTTAGATATTTATTACAACAAGGCTAGAAAAAACTATCATAGTGTAGCTACAGCAACTATGGATGAATTACTCCCTAAGGAGTAATTCTATCTAGGTATTATCGGATTATCATTACATGTCCGAACACCTCCCTTCTTATCGCCTCTTCACTTAAGCTGTGAACTTCTACACGGTACATATATGTACTATTTGCAGAATAATGATTACCATCATCACCAACTTGGCCTAACCAAGGCTGAGTAATATCAGTCGTTTCGAAAACGATCTCTCCCCATCTGTTATAAATCTGAAGTTCAAACTTATCAGGATTAATATCAGATCCATAAACAAAGAATGCATCGTTTGTGCCATCATTATTGGGAGTAAATGAAGACGGAATATAAAGGTTGAAAATATCTCTGATTTCAATTTCTCTTGTAACAGAATTTGTACAACCAAACACATCTTCCACTTCTAATGTTACAGGATAGAAACCACCTACATCATATGGGAAAGTAAACACCGGATCTTCCTCTATCGCAAATCCAAGAGGATTGAACGTATTGAACGTCCATAACCAAGACACTACATTTTCACTTTGTACTCCGTCAAATGTAATCGTCGTGTGAGGAACTCTTGTTGGCTGAGGGTTAGCAAGAAAACCAACATCTGGCAATGGATAAATACTAATGTATGCTTCCTTAACTCCTTCGTATTCACATCCACCTGCAAGTGAGGTAACAGTCAATCCAACGTCATAGAAACCTGTATTAGGATAGATATGAGTAGTATTTAATTCAGCAGCATATTGATCATCACCAAAGTCCCATAAAGTCGTTGTAATTAATGACGGGTCTATAAGATTAGTAAACGCAAAAGCACCCGATCCACACGCAACAGTGGTATCTGCTTCAAAGTCGACAACAATTGGTGTTTCAATCGTAACCTCCATACAAGCAGTTGCAGGTGGAGTCTCACAGTCGTCATTTACTATTACACAATATTCACCAGTTGAAGGTGGAGAGTTAGACACTTGATCACCGCTTAAATTACCAAGTGGATTTCCCTCCCAAAGCCAAGAATATGTATAACCAGAACCCGAGCCACCAAATGACCCACTTGCATCAAGTTGTGCTTCTTCCCCACTACAAATAAAATCTGTGCCCTGAAGATCAGCTACAAGCTCCCCAAGTACATTTACATTAATAACTTCATCAGCTGATGGACATCCATTAGGATCAGTAGCAAACACAGTGTAAACTGTACTAGAACCTGGACTTGCAACAAATGTACCGTCAGTTGTAGTCACAGTATCACCTGTAAGAGAATTCACCCAATTATAAGACCAAGAATTCGTGAGGTCTTGATCTGACCAACCCTCTAAAGTTGTAGACGCAGATTGACAGATAACTACATCTGAGCTTACTTCAATTTCCATAGGCACAGGGTCTGCCATATTGAAATCATATGAATACTCACATCCTGTGTCGTCTGAAATAATTACTGTGTAGTCGCCTGGGCCTAGGTTTTGGTTTACATAATCACTACCATCATATTGAGCAGATTCAAGTAATGTAGGTCCTTGGAACAAGTCAATCGTAAATGTTCCCGCACTTAATGGTTCATCAATTCCTACTACAACAATACCATCGTTTTCTAGGCAAGAAGGTTGTTGATTTTGAACTGAATGAACAAAACTTGGAGAAACAATCATAGTGTCTGTAGCAGCACAATTATCAAATCCAACCGGAGACACAAACATTACATATTCAGTTTCCTCACCTGAGAAATCTGTTACTGTTGGATTCATCACAGTTGCATCGTCTAAAAACTCTCCTGGTTCCCACAAAAAGTCAAAACCGCAACTAACATTACTTCCACAACTAACACACCATTCCACGCTTTCCAGTGGGAACCATGCGTTATCACAACTAGTCCAACCATCAGAAGTGAACTGCATAGAAATACAACCGTCAGGGTTAGTTGCTGTGAAAACTTGGTCTGCAAAATCTGCGTCTAGAATACCAAGGACTGCTCCAGTAGCATTGGGGCCATCATAAATAGTACACATATCCCAACCAGCTTCCATTGCACCAGCAGAGAAGCTAATTTGCATCATAGTCCCATCACCTGGGTTATCTGGACAATAACTGAATATTGTGTTATCATCATTCACATAGCAATATTCGTATTCTCCAGCTACAGCACCACAAGGTGAAGGATCACTTCCTGTAAATGCTCCCTCAAGTTGTACAGGATCTAGGCAGTAGATTAAATCACCACCTGCTGTTACACTGTTTTGTGGACCTTCAATTACTGTAATGTTTACTGTAGTATCCCAAGTACAACCAAAGTTGTTTGTCACCTCATAAGTGAAATCAAAATTGCCAGGGTCAGGGAAGTTCAAATCTACATAGTTAGCATCGTCAGAAATAGAAACTACACCAATGTCGCTAGTATTAACCTGCCAGTAGCTAGAATCTGCATCCATACCTACAACTGGCGTGAAAGTAGTCACACCTGGAACTATAGCTGGATTGAAATCAATCTGCCACCAGAAAAGAGTTCCATTATCTGCAGCCCACTGATCAATTACGTTGAATGTCCAAATACCATTAAGTGGGCAACCAACAAAATTACAGATGTCTTCACATGAAGCATAAACTCCAGATGGCATTGGGTCAGCAACGTCAGGGTTGTTTGCATCGTCAAGCACCCACTCTCCATCTGTGCTCCATGAGTAGTTCCAACCTTCTACATCTACTACACCAAGGTTGTTTCCACCCAAATCATCAGGAGTACATCCTGTTGGATCTGGGCCACCTGATGCACCGTTATCCATTAATAACACTTCAGTACCATCAGGACATGTAATCCAAAAGCTTAAATCTCCAATGAATGAGTGTTCGATGTTTGCAGTAATTAGCTCTAGGTCATCACAATCCTCGAGCACTTGATCTTGCTCGAAGAAGTCAATGAACAATTCTGAAGTAAATGCAACACCTGTTGCATCTGGAAGGTCTGCTTCTTCAGAAACAGCTAAAGGTGGTAGGGCTGTCCAAGTCACTCCTTGAACAGGATTTCCATTTACATATCCTGGTGAACCAGCGCAAATGGGAGTTGTGTATTCAGTATTAAAAATCGGAATAGTACTAACAAGAACCTGGTGTGGTTGAAGGTTTGTACTGTTACATTGGTTTTCGTCTACAACCGTAAGTGTTACAATGTATTCACCTGGTTCAGGATATGAGTGAGACACAATTAATCCATCATCAACAGCTGTAGTTTCAACTTGTCCATCACCCCAGTTCCAAACAAGAGAATCAAGTTCGAATCCGCCTGTACCAAATGCCGATTCTGCAGAGAATGTTATTTCATCATCAGGACAAAGACCTATACTGATTGATCCCTCTTGATTTGTTGGAAAGGGATCTGGTGAAACCAATTCTAATCCTGAAACAGGATAAGAACATGGAGTTACACAAGTTACCTCTGCTGCCCAGCCAATATTTCCACCAGTTGCGTTATTGTTACAATCGAATTGGAATGTTACACATCCTGTCGGATTGTCAATAGATGCCGTAATACTTACTCCTGTGAAGCTGTTTCCTGTACCAATACCAACCAAGTTTGCTCCTGTATTGTCCCCGTCATATGCGTATAGAGCATCATGGTTATTTGGATTTGCATTTGTCTGCAAATCAAAATTTAAAAAGTTTACCTGAACTGCGTCCCCCGGAACATCTGGACAAATTGTAATCGTGTTATTTGTACAAGAATAAGGGTCTTGAGCATCATTAGAACCTGAGTTGTCGTCTGTGAAGATGATTGGTGTTCCACATGCTACAACATATGGACTTGCTGAACCCATTGTCACAATGATTGTTTCTTGGGCTATTGTAAAGCAAGAAAACGCAAGTGTAAAAAAGCTTGCTAAGATTAGTTTCAAAGACTGCATAATCTGGGAAGATTTCATTTGTGCAAGATAAGAAATGACAACTATTATAGGACTTGCAAAAATTTAAATGGTTGCACTCTTACGAACAGAGTGCATTTAATTACCTCTCTACTGTCACTTTATCGGTGTAAACTCTTTGGTTACCATCGAAGTCTGTGCATACTACAGTCCAGTAAAATAATTCTGAATTTGAAGCTAGTTCGCCATTTTTAATTTTACCATCCCAAGGCTTTTCAACACTTGAAGACGAGAAGACTTCATTTCCATTTTTATCAGCAATAACTAACTCCCATTTTTCTGACAAACCTCTTAAACCAAATGGCATGAAATCATCATATCTACCGTCGCCATCCGGACTAAATCTAGCAGGAGCATTTAAGTCATTTCTATTACCAACAATTACAGTGTTTGAAGTGTGATCTTGGCAACCAAATTGATTGCTTGCAATAAGATTTACTTGGTATTTACCTGGATTGTTAAGATATGGATTTGGAGAATTTAATATTTCTCCATCTACTATCCATGTTGCATCATTAGCATTTACAGTCTTATCAATCAACTCAAGAGGCACCTTATTTCCAGTAATAATTCTTGGGAAAGTCCAGGTCATATTGGCTTCTGGCTGAGGGTTAATCGTAATTAAATTTTCAATTGTTCTTGTTTTAATACTCCCCTCACCTGGCGATCTTAAAGACAAAGTGACATCATAAACACCTGGCAATTTATAGGTATGGCTAGGGTTAGGTTCAGAAGAAAAGCTACCGTCTCCAAAATTCCACAAGAAACTCATGCTCTTATCAGATCCTTCTACTTCGAAAGATACCTGAGCTCCAACACATGAAGTCTGAGTAGATGAGTTAAATGGCACTTCTTCAATTTTAGGTGAATCAATTGATTCTATTTCAGATTCTATTTCTTTTTTCTCAGTCGATTCAACTGCAACTACCTCTGTTTTTTCAATAGAAGTATTAGTTTTTTTACGTTTTGAAATTGACTCTGATTTTGTTGAAATTGTATTTTCAGATTTTAAAGACTGTTGATCAACTTCAGAAGCATCAGCATCATTTGCATCAAAAAGGATAGCCTCATTATCACTTGAATTATTCATGTGATCATCAGAAAACTCAACAATTTCAGTAACCGATTCTTCTGAAATATCATCCTCAAGTTCGACAAATTGTTGAGCCACCCACATCGAAGCAGCTCCTAAAACAACAGCAGCTCCAATAGAAAGTTGCGTCGCAATTTTAGATCCAGCAGCATCTACCCCCATTGCGCCAATAGCAGCAGCGGCAGCGATCCTGTCCCTCATCTTCTCCCAATTAGGAGTAGCTTCTGGTTCATGACCTTCTAGCGTTTCTCTTATTCTATCATCAAACTTCGAATCAGACATTGTCTGTGTTTTTCACTGTTAATATTTTTCGAAGATTTCTTCTAGCCTTAGCCAAATTCGACTTCGAGGTTCCAACACTAATACCAAGTTTTAAAGCTATTTCTTGGTGTGTCATGTTGTCAAAGACATATAGATTGAACACTGCTCGATAAACAGGCGACAACTTTGCCATTGCATGTTGAACATCCTTTATCGTAAAAGTGTACTCGCCGTCATTATCATCCTCCACACCATCGTCAACTACTTCTTCGAATGATTTATCTTCACCTAGAACTAGCCCGGTCGCCTTACGGCGTCTAATGGCGTCAATGGAAGTGTTAACCATTATTCGACGCATCCAGCCTTCAAAAGAACCTTTGGAAGTGTACCCCTCAATATTGGTGAATATCTTGAGAAAACCCTCCTGTACAACATCTTGTACAGCGTCCTTATCCGAAACATATCTCATGCAAACACCAAACATCAAACGGTAGTACCGTTCAAAGATCCAGCGCTGGGATTTTGATTCCCCTCGTCTGCATCCTTCGATGTGGGCGAGCAATTCTTTGTTTTGCATAAGGGTCGCCGGTTGAATGACGCAACTCAATTGATATGGTTGCCTCACAATTCGTTAAGACCGGTCTTGCAATTTCGTGCATAACGTCTACCAACACAAACGTACATTTGCATATGCGCATTGTTGTAGGTTTATCCGGCGGAGTTGACTCTAGTGTTGCTGCTCTAAAGCTAGTCGAGCAGGGTCACGAGGTCATAGGTATGTTTATGCGTAATTGGCATGACGAGAGTGTGACAATTAGTGATGAATGCCCATGGATAGATGACTCAAATGACGCAATGCTTGTTGCTGATCAACTTGGTATTCCATTCCAAGTCATTGACTTAAGTGCTGAATACAAGGAGAGGATTGTGGAGTATATGTTTACTGAGTATGAGGCAGGGAGAACTCCAAATCCTGATGTTCTATGCAATCGAGAGATAAAGTTTGATCTATTTCTAAAAGCTGCTCTAAAGATAGGAGCAGATGCTGTTGCAACAGGACATTATTGTAGAAAAGACCAAACCGCAAGTGGCGAACACCGCCTTCTAGCTGGAGCTGATTCTAATAAAGATCAGAGCTATTTCCTCTGCCAACTAACTCAGGATCAATTATCCAAAGCAATCTTCCCCATTGGTGAACTTGAAAAACCTGATTTGAGGGTAATTGCAAAAGATGCAGGGCTTCCAACTGCAGACAAAAAGGACAGCCAAGGGCTCTGCTTTATTGGTAAGGTTAGACTTCCTGATTTTCTTCAACAACAGCTAAGGGTCAAAATTGGCGATATAATTGAAATTCCAGCTGATCACGAAGTATTCTCTAAATCAAGAGAAACTCTGGAAGAGCGAGCAGAAGCGTACGACTACAATTCAGATATGGGATCTAAAGTAGGCGAACATCAAGGTGCGCATTTTTATACAATTGGCCAGAGGAAGGGATTAAACGTTGGAGGCAAACCCGAGCCCCTTTTTGTTATAGGAACTGACGTTAACACAAACACAATCTATGTTGGTTGTGGAGACTCACATCCTGGTCTTTTGCGAGATGCCATTTTTGTGCAAAACGATGAAATCCACTGGGTTCAACCTTCTTGCAAACTAGCCACTGGCGAAAGTCGAGAGTATTCATTAAGATTCAGATATAGACAACCACTTCAAAGCGGTAGAATTATGAAATCTGAAAATGGATTGTATTTGCTTTTTGACAAGCCACAAAAAGGAATAGCTTCTGGGCAGTTTGCAACTTGGTACGATGGAGATGCCTTAATTGGGTCAGGTCCTATAGCCTAAATAGTCTTAGACACTCCGTACTCCTTTCTAGAAGGATCATTTCTAGAAATCATTTCACCAATAAACCCAGCCAAAAACAATTGAGACCCCAGAATCATTCCAGTCAATGCGATGTAAAAACCTGATATTTCTGTAATGTTTTTGGCCTCAATACCTTGATTCATAGCATACAGTTTGCTGCCTCCTATATAGCAGAATATGCCAGCACTTATTAAAAATGTCAGAGTTCCTAATAGACCAAACAAATGCATGGGTTTCCTTCCAAATCTTTGAACAAAAACAATGGTCATCAGGTCAAGCATTCCATTTGTAAATCTTTCCATTCCAAATTTTGTTACGCCATATTTTCTAGCCTGGTGTTGCACCACATGCTCACCAATTTTATCGTAGCCCTGAGCCTTAGCAAGTAGAGGAATATATCTGTGCATCTCACCTTGGACTTCAATGGACTTAATCACCTCATTCCTATAGCATTTTAACCCACAATTGAAGTCATTCAAGACTATGCCGCTCATTCGACGAGTCATCCAATTATAAAGCTTTGTAGGGATGGTTTTGGTTATAGGATCGTGGCGTTTTTTCTTCCAACCGCTCACTAAATCAAGCCCCTCATCCAACAACTTTTTCTCCATTGCCAAAATCTCATCAGGGCTATCCTGTAAATCAGCATCCATTGTAAAAACAACTCGACCTAAAGCTGCCTCAAACCCCTTCTGCAATCCTGCACTTTTACCATAATTGCGAGAAAGTTTGATTCCTCTCACTTTGGCCCCATAATCAGCAGAAAGAGATTCAACAACAGACCAAGAATTATCACTTGAACCGTCATCAACAAAAATCACTTCGAAATCACGCTTATCAAGCACTCTATCTATCCAAGCCATCAACTCAGGTAAACTCTCCTCCTCATTGAATAGAGGTAAAACAATGCTTATGTCCATTTCTTGGGATTAAAGGTCTAAAGATAGTCCTGATAAATGTTTGTTACAACCTATATTTGCAGTCGGGGCAAGTCTCTTACGACCAGCTCCCTCTGAATCCCCCAGGGTCGGAAGACAGCAAGGGTATGAGGTTGAGCGGTGCGA
>MDTD01111656.1_pt1 | contig 10743 bp, 7 predicted proteins | sample 811221 | NCBI WGS metagenome assembly MDTD01 (sample SAMN05326646, study PRJNA326480) | marine metagenome | isolation source: seawater | place: Pacific Ocean: South West | collected 2011
CCAGATGTTTGTTTTTCAAATCCAGCAAGAATGTTTAATAAAGTAGATTTACCACTTCCAACTGTTCCTATTATACCATAAATAGTACCCGGGTGGATATCTAATTTGTTAATTTTCAGTATATTGTTTGATTTATAGTCTTTTTTTAATTTGTTTATTTTAAAAATAAGTCTCTTTTTATATTCCATTTTATCATCCTTTCAGCATTAGCTAAAATAAATAATCTACAAAGGGAAAGGATTGTAATGGGTGTGTGTTTTAATCTATTTTTCAAGCCATCTCTCAGCATCGATCGCAGCCATACAACCTGATCCCGCTGCTGTAACTGCTTGTCTATATATTTTATCCTGTACATCACCGCAAGCAAATACACCTTCAATACTCGTGTATGTTGAATCAGGTTTAGTAATAATATACCCCGATTCATCAAGTTCAATTGAACCGTTAAATAACTTAGTATTTGGTGTATGACCTATGGCTAAAAATACCCCATCACATTTTAGGGTGCGTTTGGTACCAACCAGAGTGTCTTTTAAAACAACCGACTGAACACCGTTTTTTTCATCGCCGTTAATTTCTTCAACTGTAGAGTTTAGCTCGTAAGATATCTTAGGATTAGCTCTTGCTCTTTCAGTCATTATTTTTGAAGCTCTAAATTCCTCTCTTCTGTGTACGATAATAACTTCAGAGGCAAATTTCGTTAGAAAAGTTGCTTCCTCCATTGCAGAGTCTCCACCACCAACGACCAACACCTTTTTATCCTTAAAGAAAAAACCATCACATGTAGCACAAGCGGAAACGCCGTAACCCATAAATTTATTCTCAGATTCTAAACCTAGCAATTTTGCAGATGCACCAGTAGAAATAATAATTGATTTTGAAGTATATTTTTCGCCACTTGCATAAATAGTAAATGGTCTTTTCGAAAAATCAACATCATCTACAGTTTTAAATAAACAGTCTGCACCAAATCTTATTGCCTGTTTTCTAAACTCTTCCATCATTTCAGGCCCCATAATACCATTTGGAAATCCTGGGTAGTTTTCAACATCTGTAGTAATAGTTAGCTGCCCGCCAGGCTGAGATCCTTCAAAAACTAAAGGTGCTAAATTTGCTCTTGCCGCATAGATAGCTGCTGTGAGTCCCGCAGGACCTGATCCTATAATAATGACTTTGTGTTTCAATTCCCTTTAATAGTTTGTTTGTTAAATTAATTCATCAAGCATGTCAGTGATGTTGTTTTTTGGCACTGCACCAACAATTTGGTTAATAACCTCTCCCTTGTTCATAATCAAAATAGTGGGGATACTTCTGATACCATACTTCATGGCAGTATTTTGATTTTGATCAACATCAACCTTGCCTACTTTCACTTTTCCTTGATATTCATCAGCAATTTCTTCAATGACTGGTGCTATAGCTTTGCACGGACCACACCAAACAGCCCAGAAATCAATGAGGACTGGATTTTCAGATTGTTCAACATCATTTTCAAAATTTTGATCAGTAAATTCATGTAAACTTTCAGACATAATACTCAACTCTCCGTAATTTTAGTAAAATAATGCCCATAAGTTATACAAACTGATTTACCCTAAGGTATCAAAATATTAGAATTTTTCTAATTTTAATCAATTACAAGTGATCCATGATGAATATTCATCGGTAGTGTTGTAAATTTTTTTGATAATAAAAAGACCTCTTCTCCTCCAAGTAGGTCAACCATGTCCCGTGGTAGAAAATGGTTCCGTATTTTAAAATATGGTAGAATCTGATATTCCCCTGTAGATAAACTTATTTGACTTGTATTTAAAACATAATGCCATTGAGATTGTTGATTTATGTCAAAATTTAGTTGTCTTAGTTGGTCGTTTATGATATTCCCATAATTATCAAATCCATTGTATCGATACAAAGTTATTGAATCATTCTCGATATTATGGAAGATTAGTCCAGAATGAAAGTTTGATGTATCTTCTTCCCAAATAAATTTATATGCTTCTAGATTTACTTCACTGTGGAAATGGTTATTGAATACTACATGAACAAATTCTTGATGGTAAAATGAATCATCCAATAATGCTATCTGAATGTCTCCTGAAATAATTTTTTTTAAAAAAATTGGTTTTGTTAATTCACCATCGATCGAGAAATCAAGTTGATTCTTTGCAAGCCTTCCGTTCGTAAAATTCACTATAGCTGAATCAAGCTGGTAATTATAAATGAAAAAATATATTACAATTGGACCAGAAACAGATAATTCACTTGCCTGCATATTTTTTACTGGTACAGAAAATGAACCATATTTATCAGTTTTTATAAAACTAGTTGATCCTTTTAACCATACTAATGCCGGTGTATCCAGATCATTATCTTCAATTGAGATTTGTCCATACAAAAGTAATTCAGAGGTTCCTGGATCATTCCAAAACGGATTTGAAGTGCATGCGATGGAAAAAAGAATTAAGGAAACAGCGTAATTTTTGGTCATTTTAAAGCTATGCTAATACTTAATGAATATCTACGATCGTGTATGGATATTCCTTCCAGATACTCAGGTGTACTATTCAAATTTTTTGCAGATAAACTGACAGATGACTTAAAAAAACTGACTTGGAAATTTCTATACAAATAAATATCAAAATTAGTGATCGGCCTTAGGGTATTCTGTAATATCTCGTTTTCTCCAATTGTTGTAATTTGTCTTGAGCTTTCACTTCTATGAACAAATTCAACGTTAAAAAATGCAGTGTTAATGAACATGATATTCCTAGCCATCCTACTTGGCTGAAGTTGAAATGCGGAAACATCTGAAAAAAAATAATTAGTTATATGCGATTTTATGCTAATCCAATCTCTTTTTGGTTGATAACTAAGGCTCATTTCTACACCAGATATACTTGCCTGCCCGTAATTAATTGGATATTTCATAGGATTACCTGAAAAATAAATTTGTTTTATTTTATTGAAGTATTGATAAGAAAATCCTGAAATAATCGCATTATAATAAGGCCCCGCAATTTGTCTATAATTATTTATTTTAACTCCAAATTCATACATGGTTTTTTGTTCAGGCAATAATTTATTTATTCCTATAGTAACTGGATTTACCTGATTGTGTATTAACTCACTAACACTAGGTACTCGAAAAACATTTCCAAGGTTTGCGTAAAATGATAGTATTCTATTGGGCTGTTTATTTAGTAGAGAAGCTGAGAATTGTGTATTGTTATTGTCCCAAGAGTTGCCTGAAATATAATAGCCATTAGAAGTGTCAGATATATCAGTAACTCTATGCTTGCTAAATATAAACTTTAAATCTTTAAATTGATATTTCTTATCATCTTCTTTTTGATATAGCTCAAAAGATCCTGTAAAGATGGAACTTTGTCTATCGCTGATTAAATTGGTATTATTTAAATTCCAATTCACTTTTGAAAGATGAGTCTCAGTCGAAAAATGAATCTTAGAATTGTCGATAATTTTTTCATATTCAAATCCAATTCCTGCTGTGTTATCTTTTTTATTTTTTTTTTCAAATCCAATATTTTCTTTCCCTATTTTATTTTGAAAAAGACTAAAAAATGACAAATCACCTCTTAATGAGTGATAATTCTCCATTTTGATTATAACATTTTGTAACACTACATCCACAGAATCATTTGTTCGGAAATTCTGAAATAATTTATTATTTTGAAACGCCATTATTTTTAGTTCCAAATCTTTAGATTTTTTGATACCAATATTTACGTAATACCTATCATATAACGTTTTGATTTCTGCAGCATTTGTATCAATATATACTTGCGACATTTGAGCTTGAGAATTACCAAGATTTACTGTCCCATATTTAAAACCCATAGAACCAAAACCATCATATCCGCCATAATTATATGTTCCGAATTGTTGATTAAATAAAAAACTTTTTTTATATGTTAACTTTGGAATGAAGTTAATCGTTCCTGAAGAAGATAGTGCTTTCTGGTGTCCACCTAATACCAATTCCATCCCACTTAAACCTAATGTAGTCATCTGCGATAAATCCATTAGAGCATCAGACATATTATTTATCCTTACGCCATCGTATAGGTAAACCATCTCCTCTGCTGACGACGAACGGACAGATATAGATTTTTTTCCATCCAAAGACTCATTTAATAAAACCGGATAATCTGAAAATAATGCATCACCAAGATCCATAGCACCACGAAGTGAGACATCATCCATTTTTATAAAAACAACATTGTTATTATCTTTAAGTAAATCAAATTGTCTTCTGCTGTCAGCAGTTACTTCTAGAGAATCCATTGGCAATATTTTTTTCTTTAAGATTATATCCGTTCTATTTTCAAATAGTATTATATTTAAAACAACGGATTCATAACCTATGTGATTCAGGCTTAATTCTCTATCTTTGATTGGCGTTTGTAGATAAAAAACACCATCAGAATTTGATTTTGTACCTTGTCCAGAAGGTAGAGAAACAACATTTACATCTGATATTTTCTCCCCATCTTCATTTAATATAGTGCCTCTTATTGGCTTAGTTTTACCACTTAGCAAAAAGTGACAGCAGAAAATAATTAATATGAATTTTAGGCAACGAATATCTGTATCCTATATCATCATTTTTTTATCAAATTTGATAGGTTCTCTTGCAAAACAACTGATGCAGTTAGAAGCCCTGAAAACAATGCACTTGACACACCAACAGTTGTGATATCTTGGCCTGTGAAATATAGGTTTTTAATTTTTGACTGCGGCTTGAGCCAGCTTTGCCTAAAACGTTCTGGAGAATGATCAATTCCGTACATTTCACCTTTCTGATAGTTTGCAAGATCTTTAACAGTTAATGGTGTGGATAATTCTTTATAATCAATTGCATTTTCAATACCATCCACATGATTGAATACTACATTCATAATTTTTTTCGACAATTTTTCCTTTTCATACTCATAATCGGCTCCCCGTTTTTTCCACTTTAATTTTACCCAATTTTCATACCATCTCCACCTGCTGAGTGTTATCGCTTCCATCGTTGCAGTATTAGGATGTTTTTTTTCCCATGAATCATCTTTTGCTGATGGGAAAGAAATATAAACAATCGGAAATTCTGCTTCTTTATCATTCAAATATCTTTTTACAGATTTATCATGATCATAGTCAGAATAGACCCATAAATTTGTATTTTCCAAACCTAAATCTTTTGCAGATCCACAAAGCCCCAAGTGTAGACAAACATAGCTTTTTGTTTGATGGACTCCATCTAAATCGCATCTAGCTTTCCGTATAAAACTATTATTAGTATCCAAAAGATTATTCAATGTATTTACAACACCAATACTGCTAATAATTTTCTTTGATTCAATTACATCACCATTTTCCATAATTACAGCAATAGCATTATTCTTATAGGTTTTAATTTTGTTCACTGCAGCATTTGTAACAAGTTTTCCCCCATTTTTTTCTATAAAATCTGATATTGTTTCAGCAATTTTTCTAGAAGTGCCGCGAGGATAATTACCTCCATCAAGATAATGATGTGCCACAAGAGCGTGCATCGCAAAACTACTTTGTCCTGGCGGTAAACCATAGTCACCCCATTGACCAGTAAGAACACCGATCAACTTTTTGTTATTTGTTAAACTTGATAATACATCAAGTGTAGTGCGATCAGAATATTTAAAAAATTTACGATTCATTAATTGGTAACTTATTGAACCAATCCATCCAGGTATTGCCTTGTTCGTAAAATAATTCCGAGAGCTTTTTACAGTTTCGTCCAATAGTTTCATATATTGTTTAATTGCAGATTCTTCATCCGGGAAATAGGATAACATGTTATTTATAAACTGGTCTCTTGGAGCAACAAAATCGTAACATTGATCAGGGAAAATTATTCTATCATAGTTTTTATTCATCTGACACCATTCCAGTTTTCCATCTGAAATTAAATCGAATAATTTTCTTATTGGATTTTCAGGATTATGTACCTTCCCGATATAATGGATACCCACATCCCATTCATAATTTTTCCTGCGAAAAGTGTGTGTCCAACCACCTATCTTAAAATGCTTTTCCAAGACCAAAACCTTTTTACCTTTCATACTTAATAATGCAGCTGTACATAGGCCCCCAACTCCAGAGCCAATAATAATTACATCATATGATTCTTGAGTTAATTCAGAACTATATCTATTCCATTTCTTCAAAATTTATGTCCTTTAATACGCTAATAAATTTTACTGACACTAAATAAAAAACCCTGCTATTTTTTAACAGGGTCTCTTAAGTACTTTATATGTATGTATTTTGCTAGCCATTTTCTACACTATTGTAACAATAATATGCAAACAAAGCCACAAAAGTAGAACCAATGCATGCCCCTACTAGTTGTCCATTATACAAATTTGGAAATCCCAGTGTCAAATTACTAACTATTGTGATAGTACCTGCAGTGATAGGAATTAGTTTTGGATAAAAACGCAATATTTCCTTATACATAAAAAGATATAAACCTGTAAAAATAATTGTAGCAATGATCCAAATATAGATCATTTCAACTGCTCCTCTGTTTTGAGATGTAATAGATAAACCAATCAGAAAAATATAAATTCCTCCTAATGGTAATCTTTTTGTCATATTCTTTGTTAAATAGCTGAAGCATAGAACTATTGACAACATATCAATGAAAACACTAATAAAACTCGATAATGAATTAAAAACCTGTCCCCAGAGTGTAATTTTATCATTTAAAGGCCACCAATAACCAAGTTTTGGTCCCAATGTAGGGTATAAAGAATTAAGAGTACTATATAAACCAATTAAAAATATCCCGAGGAATATTCCAAATATGATCCGCGTTTTATCCTCTGCATTTGGCATAAAATGATGGATCATACTTTGTGATGCACTGAGGATAATCGCCTTAAACAAAGAACCAAAAAGAAGACCAACGATACTTGTTAAAACCATTTGATACAATTGATCTCCATACGGTATTTCTGTCTTAAATTGATAAAACAGGTTTGGCATATCGCTCCATAGATCTATCAAGCCAATAGTTAATAAAAAAACAAAAGCCTGTAAAAATAGTTTAACATTAAACTCTTTTTTTATCCAGCGAATGGTACCAAACATGAGGATAAATGCTATTGAGAAGGTTTTTACCAATCCTAAAATAATTTGGACTGGGTTCCATCTAGATTTTTTTTCTTCTTCTTGTCTTTTCCATTCCTCTGGTACGAAGACATAGCGATTTGAACCTGTGACCTTGTTTCCAGATATGTTAACAGAAATTTGTAGTTTACCTTCATCTAGTTTAAATGATGTAACATCTTCAAAAATAAAATTCCAATCCACACGATTTGGTTTTTTTGATGATTTAGCTTCGAGCTCGTCCAACATATTTACTTCAATACCATATTTATTTAAAACGTGATCTAATACCATTTCTCGTGCCTCTTCCTCACTGAGCATACCCCCATCACGAGTTTCTGGAAGCATATGCCGAATACTTGTTTTTTCTCCAGTTGGATTTACGTAACATGAAATTTGTTCAGCTCTTTGTGCAACCTCTCCACTATATTTTCTATGCCGAATTTCCCAAGCAGGAACGCCCAAATACTTCCCTCTTAAATTGTAGTAGGTATTTTTACCATATTCCTGCCAAATGAATCTATCATTTTGTCCTTCCCATGAATTATGCCTTGTCTCCATCGTCCACTGTGAGTCTGGCTCAAAACCATAATCTTTTAGAGCTTTATTTGCTATGTAGATTGCTTCCTTTTTGGTAATCTCCATTTTAGGTTGATCAGCTTTGAAAGTGCCGGTAGATATCCATAGAAATAACCCTATGATTCCAAGCATAAGCATATTTTTATATGTGATCAGGTTCGATTGAATGATAGAATCATTATCATCAGGCAAAACCTCTTGAGGGTTTTCTTTAACCAATGGTACTTCCCAATCTAAATTATACTTTCCAGTTAAACTTGATATCCATGTTCCTGATTTAAAACGATAAAATAGAATTACCCAAAGAGGAATAAACAAAAACATTAGGACCATAATTCTTTGAAGAATTATACCAGGAACATCTGCAGTAAATAATTGCAAAGAAATCATAACGACATCATAAGCATAGTGCATAATAATTCCTGCTAGAAGTCCAAACCGTAGGTATATGTAACCAAAAAAAAATGATGGAATCATTAGTTCAATCAACCTTGCATAGGCTGGCTGAACCGGGTAGTTTGCATGAGCGGCACCAAAAATAATCGCCTGAAGTACAAAAGCAATACCGATAAATATGTTACGTTTTCCAAATTTATCGCCTATGAGTGCTGCTCCAGCCAAAGGAACGGCTCGAAATAAGCACTCCTCCCAAAAGCCAGCACCTAATGAAATTCCAATGGATGTTAGCCACGGGAAATAAGCTGCCAATAGATTTGGATTATAGTTTGTATCCGCTGGTGCCCACCACCCAAGATTTTTTGTAACAAATGTGTAAAATGCAATAGCATAAAACATGAATATTCCAGTCGCTAAGTACCCGCCCAAAGTTTGCCCCAGTACATTTATGGATGGAGCTACGTCTTTCGACCATAATTTCCAGAACTGTAATTGATTAGGAAATGCTTTCCGAGTCAAGGATTCAGCTGCAATAAAAGATAAAGTATATAAAGATGACTGCAGAGCAAATAACAATACTAGTTGAACAATCATTTCCAATATAAAGCTACTTTCAGTCACCGCAGTATTATATTCCATCCACATCATGGGGAAAAAATTAATTTGAACAAGAACTTGAAAAAATCCGACAATCATTCCCCAAAATAATGCTTTTCTCCATAAAACCCTTCTCTCTCGCATTAAAAAGAAAATACTAACAACTACCCCCAATAATCCATAAATGAGAAAAACTACAACTGTTGCAGAAAACGCAATCGTATCATTTGCTGATCTCATTTCACTAAATCTTCTATTAAATGCTTCGGGGACATGAGGGAAATGCAACAATTCTCCCAAACTGTTACCCTGAACAGTCAATTTTAATCGCACAGAACCATTTTTACCAATGGTGTAACCAGATCTTTGAAATGTAAAACTATGGTCCACTCGACCGCTAGGTTGAATTTTTTTCGATTCATCAATCAATTCATAAGCACCAATATCAAATGACCATTCTTCCCTGATACCATCTATTGCAATAGAGAACGCAGAATCTCGGTCGATAGATACACCTGGAGTATCTTCACTTAGCTTTCGACTGAAAGAATACGGTTTGCCTGCAGGAGTGAACCAAATTGTCATTTCATTAGGATTTTTTTCTTGGAAATGCCGTACTCTCCACTTGTATGGATGGTAAATATTTTCAAGATACAATTTTCTAAAGTTATCTAATCCCCCACCCTCTAATTCAACAAAAGTTTGAAAATTTCTCTCTCCATCGAATGAGATAGCCTCTCGGTGTTGATCTAATGCAAAATCATATTTATCAGCGAGATTTTTAGCTTTTTCCAGAGCCATTTCGCGATTCATTTTTATATCAATAGACAATGCAGGAAATGCAGTATTGTAATTATTGATAAAATAAAAAACACCACTTATCGATAATAGTGTGAGCAAAATCCAGAAATATGCTCTTTTAACCATTTATCCTCCAGTTAATATTTAAGTATAATTTAAAATTATTTAAGTAATCCTTAAGTATAAATGTAAATATAAATATTTTATGATGCATAACCTTATAATACGTGATTATGTAATTTTTCTGATGTCATCTGAATAATGTTTACATAATGAACAACAAAATCAGCACATCTAACTTTAACAATCGATCTAGTCTTTCACTCCGAAAAAGTAGCATATATACTTAGCATTGGGTTCAATAGAAAAGCAATCCAATTCGATCCGCATTTTAAAGAGAGATTTAAACATTAGGTGCTGCTTAAAGGATCATCACCAATAAGTTTATGATTTTTTTACTCCCTAAAATAGAACCAACCTGCCATACAGAAAACATATAAAGTAGCATAGATTAACACATTCTCAAACGTAAGTTGACTGGTATGATATCTCCAAAGCAATAAAGAAACAATAATCAATTCAATAATGATAATTTGCTTTTGTTTTTGATTCAAATCGTAATTAATAGTTTCCTTAATCATAAGTTACTAGATATAGACTATTAGATAAATAAAAACCCTACCAATTAATCTATTGTTTAAGTAGCGAGATATCATATTTTAAAAAAACAATTTTATAGTCTTTCAACTTTACATGGTATCGACCACACTCTTGTGTTATATCCACCATCTGACATAAACATTGTAGCAAAGCCAACGACCTCTATGAATGTCCGGAATACTCCTCGCGTCTGGCGACGCAGCTTATGTCTCAAGTCCAATCTCATAATCAAGATCCATACCTCCACCAGAATCAAATCCATCCACACCAATAGCCTCATCCTCATAGAGGAGTGCCAAAAGTGTTGACTCTGTATCATCTGGAGTCAAAGAGCTATCCAAACATCCATGTATGATAAAAACGGAAAGAAAAGCTATGAAAAATATTTTTTCCATTTTTTATCCTTATTATGATTTTTTGTTCAATACCTTTAAAACCAATTATGTCGGCGTTTACGGCCTTTTTTCTTATGACGTTTCTTATTTACTTTTCTATCCTGCATATCACCTTTCATTTCCGACATTATTCTTTGTTTAAATACGCCAAGCCTTA
>MDTD01095809.1_pt1 | contig 10742 bp, 12 predicted proteins | sample 811221 | NCBI WGS metagenome assembly MDTD01 (sample SAMN05326646, study PRJNA326480) | marine metagenome | isolation source: seawater | place: Pacific Ocean: South West | collected 2011
ATCAAATAATTAATTTTTTTATCCTTCAACTTAAAATGATCTTTTGTAATTATTAAATCTTTGTCATTAATTACATTATTATTAATTTTTATTGCTCCTTGAACTATTAATCTTTTTGAATCACTGGCTGATTTCGTTAATTTGAGATCCAATAAAATTTTTTTAAGAGTAAGACCGTTTTCTAGTTCTTCCTCTGTAATTTTTAGTTTTTTACTACTATTTTTAATTGTCTCTGAATCTAATTCTTTTTTAACTATTATTTTACTAGCCTCTTTTTCAGCCATTTGTGCTTTTTCATTTCCATGGCAACTAGATGTTATTTCATTAGCTAAAACAACTTTTACTCTATTAATTTCTGAACCACTTAGATTGGTGTAATGATCAATCTCACTTTGCTTCAATTCGGTAAATAGTTTCAAAAATTTTATCACATCTTTATCAGCAGTATTTCTCCAGAATTGCCAAAAATCAAATGAATTTAGTTTATCTTCAGAAAGCCATACAGCTCCATCTGCTGTTTTGCCCATTTTGTCACCAGAGGAATTTGTAATTAGAGGTGTCGTTAAACCAAAAACTTCTTTTTTTTTTTCTTTTTTAATTAAATCAATGCCTGAAACAATGTTACCCCATTGGTCAGATCCTCCAAATTGGAGTATGCAATTATATTTATTAAATAATTCAAGAAAGTCATATGCTTGTAAAATTGAATAATTAAATTCCAGGAAACTTAAATTTTGTTCTCTTGATAATCTCTGCTTTATTGATTCCAAACTGAGCATTTTATTAATCGAGAATTTACTTCCTATTTTTCTGAGGAATGAAATATATTCAAGTTTACCTAGCCAATCAAAATTATCGACAAGTAAAGCACTATTTTTTTTTGAGGGATTAAAATCAACAAATTTCTCAAATATTTTTTTTAGTTTTTTTTTATTTTGATTAATTTTTTTTTCATCTAGTATTTTTCTCGTTTCATCTTTTCCTGAAGGATCACCAACTAATGTAGTTCCTCCACCTACAAGAATAATAGGTTTATGCCCAAATTTTTGAAAATTTTTAAGGAGCATCAAGGGTAATAGTGACCCAATATGCAGACTGTCAGCTGTACAATCAAAACCAATATAACCAATAATGGGTTTTTTTAATTCTAATATAAGCCCTTTTTCGTTAGTACATTGATTAACATAACCACGTAAATTAATATGTTTTAAAAAATCTTCGTTCATGTCTAATAAAATTAAAGTATAATATCAAAAATAATGAAAAAAAAAGAATTTTATTCATTAGGTATTATGAGCGGTACTTCGGTTGATGGCTTAGATTTCTCACTAATAAAATCTGACGGAGAGAAAAAAGTAAAAATAATCTCAAATAAGTTCTATGAATTTGAGAATAGTTTTAGAAAAAAAGTACACGAAGTTATCGATGAATTTAATGCGCTAAGAAATAAAAAAATCATTTTTAAAAATCTTAGGAATTTAGATAAAAAATTTACAGATCTTACTATTGAAAAGATAAATCTATTTCTTGAAGAGTTAAAATTCTCATTTGATGAAATAGATCTAATCGGAATTCATGGCAATACTATTTATCATTCGGTTAAAGAAAAAGTTTCAATTCAAATAGGTAATCCAGAGTTTTTAGCAAAAAAATTAAATAAGTGTATTGTTTATAACTTTAGAGAAAATGATCTACTTCTTGGTGGTCAGGGTGCTCCTTTAGTTCCTATTTTTCACAAGTCAATTTTTTCTAAAAGAAATAAAAATGTTATGGTAGTAAATATAGGAGGAATTTCCAATTTTACTTTTATCAATGAAAAAAAAATTTTAGCTTCTGATATAGGTCCAGGAAACGTTTTATTGGATAGATTTTGTAATGTTTACTTTAATAAATTATTTGATAAAAATGGAAAAATTTCTTCATCTGGAAATGTACTTCCAGAATTAATTGAAGAGTGGAGTAAAAAAAAATTTCTAAATGTTCCATTACCAAAATCTTTTGATAATTATGAGTTTAAATTAAAAGATTTCCTAAAATCAAATAGCTTTTCAAAAAAAGATCTACTAAGAACATTGACTTATTTTTCAGCATTTATAATAAAAAGAACGGAGTCTGTTTTGCCTTACTCAGTTGATAATTGGATAATTTGTGGTGGTGGATCAAAAAATCTAACACTTTTATCAGATCTAAGAAAAATGGTAAAAAAAGGAAAGATTTTTACTTCAGAAAAATTTGGTTTTGATTCATCATTTATTGAATCTCAAGCCTTCGCTTATATTTCCATTAGAACTATTAAAAAACTAGACTCATCTTTTCCAGAAACTACTGGTGCAATCAAAAGTTCAATATGCGGAAAGGTAATGCTACCATAATAAACTTATCTTAAGGCAACATATTTTTTTACCCTTTCCAAAACCTTAGATTCCATATTGGTAAAAAAATGATCAGAACCTTTCACAATATCATGCTTAACTGTGATACTTTTTTGTTGATTAAGTTTTTTTATGATACTTTTAACTGCATCAGTTTCAATTAAGTTATCTTTTTCTCCAGAAATCACTAATCCTGAAGCAGGACAAGGTGCTAAAAAATTAAAATCATATTTTCCTGCTGGAGGACTAATTAGAATAAATTTAGGAATTTCTGGTCTTCGCATAAGTAATTGCATTCCTACCCAAGCCCCAAAAGAGATTCCACAAATCCAGAAATTTTCTGAATCAGTATTTTGAGATTGCAACCAATCCAAAGCTATTGCAGAATCAGCTAGTTCTCCTTCACTTCCATCATGTTCACCATCTGACTTTCCAACGCCTCTAAAGTTAAATCTTAGACTTGAAAAACCTAAATCTGTGAATAATTTATGAAGTTTCAAAGATAAGGTGTTGTTCATATTACCTCCATGTCCAGGATGAGCATGAAGAATTAAGACTGATGGAGAATTGTTTGAATTGTTATGGGTGTAACGAGACTCAAGTCTTCCAACAGGCCCGTTAAGCAAAACTTCTGGCATACATACTTGACTATCTTAGTGGGATACATTAATTATAGAGCAAGGTATATTACAAAAAAATGGATATGTCAAAAAATTTGTTTCAGCTAATTAAAACAGATTTGACCGCAGCAATGGACAAGGATCCTGCAGCCAGGAATTTCATTGAAGTATTTCTTACTTATTCGGGTTTTCATGCAATTTTGCTTTATAGATTTTGTCATATTCTATGGAAATTAAAATTAAAGTTTATTTCTAGATTTATAAGTAATCTAGCAAGAATATTAACATCTGTTGAAATTCATCCAGCAGCAAAAATAGGAGAAAGTTTTTTTATAGATCATGGTTCTGGTCTTGTTATTGGCGAAACATGCTCAATAGGAAAGAATGTAACACTTTACCAGCATACTACATTAGGAGGTATATCACCTGCAGTAAATTCAAAATCTCAGATTAATATTAAACGTCACCCAACTATTGGAGATAATGTTATAATTGGTTCAGGAGCTCAAATTTTAGGACCAGTTAGTATAGGAAAAAATGCAAGAATAGGTGCAAATGCAGTTGTTTTAAGTAATGTTCCCGAAAACATGACATATGTTGGTATTCCAGCAAGAAAATTGGAATCAACCAACAAACAAAATAATTTTGACCCTTATGGTATAGGAGATGGTAAAATTGACGATCCAAATAAAAAGAGTATTCATGCATTATTCAATGAAATGCATCAACTTAGTGAGAAAATTAATCAATTACAGTCAAAAATTAATCATATAAAAACAATTAATGTTAAAGAGGTTATTATTAAGAAAAAAAACCCTAAAACCAAGGGCAAAGTCTAATGAAATTTACTTTTAAAGGAAGGTTTTCTTTGAGGGCACCTGAAGAGTTGACTAGTCAAATAGATGTAACTGATAAACCAATATATATTTCTTTAATTACTCACAGACAAAGTGCCTTAATATGTGATAAAAATAATAATCTATATTACAAAATGGTAGAGTCGTTAAGATGAGTAAAGATTTAATATATTTAGATTATAATGCAAATTGTCCAATTTTTGATGATGTTAAAGTTGAAGTTATGAGAAATTTGAATTTATTTGGTAATCCTTCTGCGATTCATTCATTAGGCAAAAATATTAATGAAACTATAGAAGCATCAAGAACATTAATTTTAAAGTTTTTTAATGCTATTGATAGTAAAGTAATTTTTACCTCATCTGGAACTGAATCAAATAATTTAATTTTAAAAAAAATCAAAAATATTGATTATTTTTTAACATCTTCTATAGAACACTATTCTGTTTTAAACGTTAGAGATGATTTTCAACTTATAAATGTAAATCCAGATGGTTTGGTTGATCTTGAAGATCTTGAAAAAAAATTAAGAGAATTAAATTCGAAAAAATTTTTAATAAGTATTATGCTTGTCAATAATGAAAATGGTGTAATTCAACCAATTAAAGAAATATCTAAAATCGTAAAAAAATATGGTGGTTTCATCCACTGCGATGCTGCCCAAGCTATAGGTAAAATGAATATAAACTTTGACAAACTTGGGATTGATTCAATGACATTGTCAAGTCATAAATTTGGAGGCCCCATAGGAGTTTCAGGATTGATAATAAAAAACCACATAAAAGTTGATGAGTTGTTAAGTGGTGGTGATCAAGAGTATTCATTAAGATCAGGATCAGTTAATTTTATTTTGATACCTCCCTTTGCAAAAGCTTTAGAATATACAAAATCAGATGAATACAAAGATAATTTGGCTAAAATATTTAATTGGAGAGAGTGGTTTGAAAACAATCTTAAGAAAATTGCTCAGAATGCAATAATTTTTGGCAAAAACGCTCCAAGACTTGGAAATGTAACACAATTCTGTATTCCGGGTGTTCAATCTGAAAATATAATATTCTCTATGGATGTAGATAATATAATGGTTAGCTCAGGATCATCTTGTTCATCTAAAGTAAAAAAAGAATCACATGTCCTTAGAGCAATGAACTTTTCTAAACAAATCTCCTCTAATTCGATAAGAGTAAGTTGGGGCTGGAAATCGAAAAAGGAAGAATTATCTATATTCTTAGATAAAATGAAAAAAATTGTATTATCATATAATAAAAAGGCTGCTTAGTTGGAGATACACTATGAAAAAAAATATTTATTTTGATTATCAAGCTACAACACCAATTGATCCAAGAGTTTTAAAAAAGATGCTACCTTATTTTGGTGAAATTTTCGGTAACCCTCATTCTCGCAATCATTCGTATGGATGGGAAGCAGAAGAAGCCGTTGAAATTGCTAGAGAAGACGTTGCTAAATTGATTGGTGCTAATAAAAAAGAAATTATATTTACATCAGGAGCAACAGAATCAAATAATTTAGCAATCAAAGGGGTTGCAGATTTTTACGGAGATAAAAGAAATCATATTATAACTTGCGTAACAGAACACAAATGTGTACTGGAATCTTGTAGACATCTCTCTGAAAAAGGTTTTAAAGTTACATATTTAAAAGTTAATAAAGATGGTTTGATTGATTTAGATGAACTTAAAAATAATATTACTGATAAAACATTAATTGTTTCCATAATGGGAGTTCATAACGAAATAGGAGTTATTCAACCACTTGAAAAAATTGGAAAAATATGTAGAGAAAACAACGTCTTCTTTCATACAGATTGTGCTCAAGCTATTGGAAAAATTCCTATTGATGTAAATCAAATGAATATTGATCTTATGAGTATTTCTGGGCATAAAATTTACGGTCCTAAAGGTGTGGGAGCGCTTTTTGTGAGAAGAAAGCCGAGAGTTAGAATATCAGCAATGATGAGTGGAGGAGGCCAAGAAAGAGGTATGAGATCGGGTACATTGTCTCCAGCATTATGTGTAGGACTTGGAGAGTCTTGTAAAATATACTATAATGAAATGGAAAAGGAGAATAAAAGGTTAATTAAATTAAATCAAATGTTTTTAGATGGTATTAGAAACGCCTGTCCTGATATTTTTATTAATGGATCAGAAAAGCAAAGAGTTCCTGGAAACTTAAATTTAAGCTTTGCTTATGTCGAAGGCGAATCTTTAATGATGGGAATAAAAAACCTTGCAGTATCCTCTGGTTCTGCTTGCACTTCAGCTTCTCTTGAACCCTCATATGTTTTAAAAGCACTTGGAGTTGAAGAAGAATTAGCGCATACTAGCTTAAGAATAGGTATTGGAAGATTTACTACTGAAAGTGATGTTAAAACAGCAGTAAAAAATATTGTTAATGAGGTAATTAGGCTTAGAAAATTAAGTCCTCTTTGGGAAATGGCTCAAGAAGGAGTTGATATTAGTAAAATTAAATGGGCCCACCATTAACATAATATTGTAAGAAAGGAGATAGAAATGGCTTACAGTAAAACACTATTAGAACATTACGAGAGACCCAAGAATGTTGGTTCTTTAGATAAGGAATCTAGTGAAGTTGGTACCGGTTTGGTTGGTGCTCCTGCTTGTGGTGATGTAATGAAACTTCAAATAAAAGTTAATGACTCTGGTGTTATAGAGGACGCAAAGTTTAAAACTTTTGGTTGTGGTTCTGCAATTGCGTCAAGTTCTCTTATAACCGAGTGGGTTAAAGGTAAAAGTATTGATGAGGCTAATAGTATAAAAAATACTGAAATTGCAAATCATTTAGCTCTGCCTCCTGTGAAAATTCATTGTTCTGTTCTAGCAGAAGATGCAATTAAAGCAGCTATAGCAGATTATAAAGATAAAAATAAAAAATGATTACTTTAACATCTTCAGCTTTAGGTCATCTAAGGAAACTACTTTCTTCTAGAGATAAAATTGCTAAAGGTATTAGGATTGGCGTTAATACTAGAGGATGTTCTGGACTTTCTTACACACTAGAATATGTTGATAATGAAGTTGAAGGTGATGAAGTTGTCAAATTTGATGATTTGAGTATTTTTATTGATCCAAAAGCATCATTTTACCTGATTGGAACTGAAATGGATTACGAAGAAAATGAACTTGAATCCGGCTTTAAGTTTAAAAACCCTAATGAAAAAGGGAGATGTGGCTGTGGAGAATCCTTTCATATTTAAGATTTTGATATACAATAAATGAATGATGATGGGACAATGGCTGGATCTGAAGATCTAGTAGAATTCTGTAAAAAACATAAATTAAATATATCATCAATTAAGGAGTTAACTAAAATCGACCCCTTTGAACTTTTTGATATAGAAAAAGGTATAAAAATTGATAATGAGTTACTTGAAGAAAAACTCTTAAGACTTCAGTCTAAGTTTCATCCTGATAGATTTATTAATAGTTCTGAAGATGAGAAGTCGTTCTCGCACAATTTATCATCAAAAATAAATGAATCATATAATATATTATTAGATAATGTTTCAAGAATAAACCTTATGCTAAAAAATCATGGGTACAAAATAAGTGAAGACAGTAAATCATTTGAAGATAAAAGTGTTCTTATAGAAATAATGGATTTACAAAGTGAGTGTCTGTTATTAGATACAGTCGAGCAAAAAAATACTATGATAAAAAAGATAAACAAGATTATTAATCAAACTATTGAAGAAATATTTAAAAACTTTAATTTGAAGCAATATGTGGATGTTTACAAATTAAACATTAAATTATCATATTTAGAAAAAATGAAAAAAAATCTTAAAGATAGTTAATAATATTATGAGTTTAATAAAAATAAAAGAACCTGATTCTAAGAATGAAAAAACTGAATTTGGTTGTATAGGATTAGATTTTGGAACTACAAACTCAGTTTGTTCAATTAAAATTAAAAATAAGGTTGAATTTATAAAAGATAAAAATGAGAATATTCTAATTCCTTCAGTAGTGTTATTCGATGATCAAAAAAAAGTTGCTGGGAACAATGCAATAAACATTGATAAAGATCTTAATTCTATCAAATCAATAAAAAGAAACTTTACTGAGAACTTTGATGAGAATATTTATTTAGATAACAAAGGAAAAAAAATTTCTTCTGTAGATATAGCAACTGAAATTTTTAAACATTTAAAAGAAAATTGCGATAATTTCTTAAAAAATAAAATTCATGATTGTGTTTTAACAGTTCCCGCTTACTTTGATGAAAAAGCTAGATCAGGAATAATGAGATCTGCTTTTATGTCTGGCTTTAATGTAAAAAGACTTATCAATGAACCAACTGCAGCCGCATTTGCATATGGATTAGAAAAAAATAAAAGGGGTACTTATTTTATTTATGACCTTGGAGGAGGTACTTTTGATGTTTCAGTATTAAAATTGTCAGATGGAATTTTTAAGGTAATAGGGTCTGGTGGTGATTCAAAATTAGGTGGAGATGATTTTGATAAAGTTTTTGCTGAGAAGATTTTAAAGGATTTCTTCAATGAAAGTTTTTCAAAAATTTCTATTAAAGATCAAAGGCGTACTTTAAATAAATGTAAGTTCTTAAAAGAGAAAATTAGCGATAAGGAATTTTTTAATGAAACCTTTGTTATTAACAATTTTTCAAAAAAATTAAAAATTACCTCAAATTTATTTAATTCTGCAGTCGATTACCTTATAGATAAAACTCTAGAGATTTCTGATAGATTATTAACTGAATGTAATCTTGAATCAAAATCTATTGATGGATTCATTTTAGTAGGGGGATCAACTCGTCTCAAAAGAATTGAAGAAAAGATTAAAAAAAAATTTGGAATTAAAATATTTAATAATATCAACCCTGATCTAGTAGTTTCAGTTGGTGCATCTCTTCACGGATATGAACTACTTAACGGATCAAAAAATTTGCTACTTGACGTAACGCCTTTATCCCTTGGTATTGAAACTATGGGAGGACTAATGGAAAAAATTATATCACGAAATTCTTCAATTCCATGTGTAAAAGAACAGAGTTTTACTACACATGAAAATGGTCAGACGGCAATTAAAATTAATATACTTCAAGGAGAAAGAGAAACAATTGAACATAATAGGAGCTTAGGAGAATTTATACTTACTGGTTTAGAACCAAAACCTGCTGGTGTTCCAAGAATAAATGTTAGGTTTTCTCTAGATGCAGACGGTATTTTATTTGTTTCTGCAAATGATGAAAACTCTTCTAATGAAAGTAATTTAGTTGTAAAAGCTGATAAAAACCTGTCAATTGATGAGATGAGAAGAATTGTAGAATCTAGTATTGCTAATGCAAAAAACGATATGAATGAAAGAATGAATATAGAAGCAAAGATTAAAGGTCGTAAAGCAATAAATGAAATTGAATCTGTAAAAGATGAGTTGCAAATATTATGTAATAATGATGAATTAAAAGAAATTATGAATCTATTAAAAGAATTAAATGATATTATTTTGTCTTCTGATATAGATTCAGATGCTATCAATGACTTGACTGATAAATTAAATGAAAGTACAAAAAGATTTGCCCAAAAAAAAATCGAAAAAGATTTTTCACAAATGGTAGGTAAAGACTTAAAAGGAATAGAAAAAGTTTAACATGACAAAAATTATTTTTATAGAAGATGGTAAAGAAAAGACTGTTGAAGCACAAAATGGCTTATCAATTCTGGAAGTAGCACATAACAATGGAATTAACCTTGAAGGTGCTTGTGAAGGATCGCTTGCATGCTCTACTTGTCATGTTGTTGTAGAAAAAAAGTTTTTTGATGAACTTCCTGAACCTAGTGAGGAAGAAGAAGATATGCTTGATTTAGCTTGGGGACTAACACATACATCAAGATTAGGCTGTCAGATAATAATCGATGAGAAACTTGAAGGAATGAAAGTAACAGTTCCTAGTGGTACTAGAAATATGAGTGTGGAATAATGGGTTTAAAATGGTCTGATGTTGTTGACATAGCAATTTTATTAGAGGAAAACTATCCAGAAAAAGATAATGTCAATTTAAGGTTTACTGATTTGCATGAATGGATTGTTAAACTTCCGGATTTTTCTGATAACCCTGAAGAATCAAACGAGAAAATATTGGAAGCAATTCAAATGGCATGGATTGATGAAAGAGACTAAATGAATATAGATTTTACTGATTTTAAAGAAAAAAATGATTTGCCTAACAAAGCTGTAAGAGTAGTTGTAGCTATGTCTGGTGGTGTTGATTCGTCAGTTGCTGCAGCATTAATGGTGAAAGCAGGATTTGAAGTTATTGGTGTTACCATGAAACTGTATGATGATAAAAGAAAAAAAGCAACTAGCAAAACTTGCTGTACTGGAGTTGATATTTCAGATGCACAAGAAGTTGCAAAATCATTAAGAATAAAACATTATGTTTTGGATTACCAAGATACTTTTAGAAAAGAGGTTATTAATGACTTTATTAATAGCTATGAAAATGGGTCAACACCAATTCCATGTATAAAATGTAATCAAACAGTAAAATTTACAGATTTAATACAGTTTACTAAATCCGTAAATAGCGAAATTTTAGTTACTGGGCACTATGTAAAAAGATTGAATATTGATGGAGATACAATCCTCTATCAGGCTAATGATTTAGATAAAGATCAGAGCTATTTTTTATTTTCAACTACCAAAGATCAACTAAAGTTTCTTCGTTTTCCTTTAGGTCATTATAAAAAAACAGAAATCAGGAAATTTGCTAAATATTTTAAATTGAATAATTCAGAAAAAGCAGATAGTCAGGATATTTGTTTTATCCCAAATGGTGATTATAAAGATTTCTTAAAAAATAAATTAAAGAAATCTCAATCTAATAGTGGC
>MDTD01051052.1_pt1 | contig 10740 bp, 9 predicted proteins | sample 811221 | NCBI WGS metagenome assembly MDTD01 (sample SAMN05326646, study PRJNA326480) | marine metagenome | isolation source: seawater | place: Pacific Ocean: South West | collected 2011
AACTGCTTCAAGAGACACTTTAAGAAAACAAGCAGAGTGGTTAAGAAAGAATTCAAAAATAAATGTAGTATTAGAAGGTCATGCGGATGAAAGAGGTACTAGAGAATATAACTTAGCATTAGGCGAAAGAAGAGCTAATGCTGCCAAAGATTATTTGATGACCTACGGAATTTCAGGAAACAGAATTTCTGTAATAAGTTATGGAAAAGAAAGACCAGTAGACTCTGGATCAAATCCTTTAGCTTGGTCAAAAAATAGAAGATCTGTAACTGTAAAAGCAAATTAACTAAAATTTTAAAAGACCCCAAAGTAAAGATACTCTGGGGTCTTTTTTTTGCCATCATTATAAATAGTAATTGTAAGGTAGATGATTAAAATAATTAAATATTTCTTAGTTTTTTGTTTATTAAATTTACATATTTTAAATACTTCACTCAAAGCTGACAATCATGATATTTATGAACTATTAGAAATAATACAAAAAGATATTAAAACTTTAGAAAAAGCAGTTTATATAAAGTCTTCAAGTGAAGATATAAATTTATCTTCATCTTCAATGGATCAAAATTCCGAAGAGGTACTAACAAGGCATTTACTAAAACTGTCAGAGATTGAAAACCAATTTCAAGAGCTTACAAACAAATTTGAAGAAATAAATTTTAAGCTTGATAAACTCTCAAACAGGTTATCGAAATCTCAAGCAGATAATCAACTAAGATTTCAGCAACTAGAAAATAAAACTGTAAGTATTGATTCAAATAGAGATAAATCTATAAAAATTAATGATAAAGATAAAATTTTACCTGGCTCTTCTCAACCTCAAGATCTAGGTACTATATCTTACAAAGATACAGAGACCAATCAAAAAAATCAGGAGATACAGTCAATTGAAACTACAAATACAATTGTTACAGAAACTTTTGTATCAGAGGAAAAAATTTTACCTGAGGGTACTCCAAAAGAGCAATATGATTTTGCTACAAGTTTTTTAAAAGTTGGTGATTACAACATGGCTGAAAGAGCATTTAGGGAATTTGTTGATAATAACCCAGAGCACGACTTAGCAGGAAACGCACAGTATTGGTACGCAGAAACATTTCGAATAAGACAATTATTTACAGATGCCGCTTCAGCTTATCTGGAAGGTTATCAAAAATATCCAAAAAGTCAGAAGGCTCCTATAAATTTATTAAAACTTGGTGTATCATTAGTTCAAATTGGAGAAAAAGATCAAGGTTGTTTAATGATTTCTGGAGTAAAAAAAGAATATCCAAAAGCTAATCAGTCTGTTCTTCAAAAAGCAAAATATGAAGAAAAAAAGTTCGAATGTAAGAAAGAGGAGTCTTAAAAAAGATTATTTGTTTAATCAAACCTTCATAAGGAAAATTTACAAAAAATTTGAAAGAAATATAAAAAATATAGATAAACCTCTTGTGGCTGTATCAGGGGGAGCCGATAGTCTATCACTAGCATTTTTAGCCAAGTGTTATTCGATAAATAATGCAGTTAAATTTAAATACGCTATAGTTGATCACAAACTCAGAAAAGACTCTCATCATGAAGTAAATAACGTTATTCAAATATTAAAAAAAATAGGCATAAATTGTAAAATTTTGCACTGGAGAGGAAAAAAACCAAAATCTAATATTCAGAAAATTGCAAGGAATAATAGGTACAATTTATTAGTTAAGGAGTGTAATAGATTTGGAGGTAAAACAATTCTATTAGGCCATCAAATGAACGATCTACATGAAAATTTTTTTTTAAGAATGGCAAGAGGTAGTGGCCTAAGAGGTTTGACATCTCTTGGAAAAGATTCTGAATTTTCGAAAATAACGTTATTACGACCATTAATTGATATTCCAAAAAAAAACCTAGAAAAGCTTGCTTTAATAGTTTTCAAAAATTTTATAAGGGACCCATCAAATATAAACGATGATTTTGCAAGATCAAGAATAAGAAAAATTCTTGAAAGGTTTCACAAAGAAGGTTTAGAGACAAAAAAAATTAATTTGACTATTAAAAACTTAAAATCTGCTAACAATGCTCTGGATTTTTATGCAAAAAAAAATATAAAAAAAAATACAACCTACTTTAAAAAAACTAGATCATATTTTGTTAATAAAAATTTTTTTCTTAACCCAGATGAGGTATTAATCAGATCAATTACTATAATTCTTAAAAACCTTAGTGGAAGATATTACTCACCAAGAGGCAAGAAAATCGTTAGATTAATATTATTAATGTCCTCCCAAAATAAGGGTCAAAAAACCACTCTTGGTGGGTGTCTCTTTGAAAAAATCCATGAAACGGTAAAAATTACCAAAGAATAACTTGGTAAGGTCAAATTACCGCAAAAATAGGCACTTGTTTAATTTAAAATAACTCTTATTTTACAGTTATGAATTTCAAAAATTTAGCTATGTGGGGAATAATTGTATTCCTTACAATAGGTCTTTATAACATGTTCAAAAATCCACAGTCTAGTATTTCAAAACAAAATCAAATCAACTTCTCTGAATTTCTTACAGAAGTTGACAACGGAAGAGTTGTACAAGTAGAAATCAAAGGCAATAATATTAATGGCGTATTATCAGATGGAAACAACTTTACCACTTATGCTCCAAATGATCCAAATCTAATCGAAAAACTTTCTTTGAAAGGCGTTTCAATTTCGGCTGCACCTTTAGATGAAAAAATGCCGTCATTATTCGGAGTTTTACTCTCATGGTTTCCTATGCTTTTATTAATTGCAGTTTGGATCTTCTTTATGAGACAAATGCAAGGGGGCAAAGGCGGAGCAATGGGCTTTGGAAGATCCAAAGCTAAGATGATGAATGAATTGAAAGGAAAAGTAACATTTAATGATGTTGCAGGTGTTGAGGAAGCAAAAGAAGAAGTAGAGGAAGTTGTTGAATTTCTCAGAGATCCTAAAAAATTTAGTAGGTTGGGCGGAAAAATACCTCGTGGATGTTTATTAGTTGGTCCTCCAGGAACAGGTAAGACTTTGCTGGCAAGAGCCATAGCAGGTGAAGCTGGAGTTCCATTTTTTACAATTTCAGGGTCAGACTTTGTTGAGATGTTTGTTGGAGTAGGCGCATCTAGAGTTCGAGATATGTTTGAACAGGGAAAAAAACATTCACCTTGCATTATATTTATTGATGAAATCGATGCTGTTGGTAGAAGTAGAGGTGCTGGATTAGGAGGTGGTAACGATGAGAGAGAGCAAACATTAAACCAGCTTCTTGTAGAGATGGATGGTTTCGATACTAATGAGGGTGTAATAATTATAGCAGCTACAAATAGACCCGATGTACTAGATCCTGCTCTTTTAAGACCAGGCAGGTTTGATAGACAGGTTGTAGTGTCATTACCTGATATAATCGGAAGAGAGAAAATATTAAAAGTTCATTCAAAGAAAATATCTATGACACCAGATATAAATTTAAGAACTGTTGCAAGAGGTACCCCCGGTTTTTCAGGTGCAGACTTAGCAAATTTAGTAAATGAGGCAGCTTTGCTTGCAGCAAGAAAGAATAAAAGAATTGTAACTAATCAGGAATTCGAGGAAGCAAAAGATAAAGTAATGATGGGAGCTGAAAGAAGGTCGATGGTTATGACTGAAGAGGAAAAAAAACTCACAGCATATCATGAAGCTGGACATGCAATCGTAACTATAAATGAGAAAGCAGCTTATCCAATTCACAAAGCTACTATCATTCCTAGAGGCAGAGCATTAGGTATGGTTATGCAACTTCCAGAAAAAGATGAAGTTTCACAAACAAGAGAACAATTACATGCCCAAATGGCAATTGCTATGGGCGGAAGAGTTGCAGAAGAATTAATTTTTGGAGATGATAAAGTCACTACGGGCGCTGTAAGTGATATTGAGCAAGCTACTAAGAGAGCAAGAGCAATGGTGATGCGTGCAGGATTAAGTAAAGAATTGGGCCCAGTGGCATATGGAGAGAATGAAGAAGAGGTATTTCTCGGAAGATCTGTAGCACGACAACAAAATATGTCTGAGGAAACTGCAAAAAAAGTAGATGCAGAGATTAGAAAATTTGTTGAAAAAGGCTATGATAGAGCTAGAAAAGTTTTAACTGAAAAAATTGATGATTTACATAAATTGGCAAAGGCCTTGCTTACTTATGAAACACTAACAGGAAAAGAGATTGAAGATTTAGTTAACAAAAATATTTACCCTGCTGGAAAACAAGATATTAAAGATGAAGACGACGATCAATCATCAGCTTTGGGCTCAATTGGCCTTAAACCAAAAATTGTTCACTAATCCTTAATGGATAAATATTACACTAAACCGTGTAATTTTTATTTTGGAATACAATCTGAAAAAAAAGTAAAATTAAAACAATCTTTACCTCTAGGCGGAAACAAGCTTATATCATTTGATTCAATAGAAATAATTTCAAGAAAGAATAGTAAATTAATTGGTTTTAAAGAAATAAGAAAATTAAAGCAAAGTTTAAGAAAAAAAGTAAATACTGATATTTCAAACATTGTAAAAAAAAAAAAATTTAAGGGATTAAAATTTAAAATCTCCCCAATTTTGATGGGTGTAATAAATATGACACCAGATAGTTTCTCTGATGGTGGAAAATATAACAAAGCAAATTCAGCTTTAGAACGTGCCAAATATTTCATTAAAAAAGGTTGTCAGATTATTGATATTGGTGGGGAGTCTACAAGACCAGGTGCGCAAGAAATTAATTTAAAGAATGAATGGAAAAGAATAGAAAGTTTTTTTAAAAAAACCAAAAAACTAAATTGTTTAATTTCGCTTGATACAAGAAAAAGAAAAATAATGGATCTCGCTTCTAAATATAAAGTTGATCTAGTAAATGATGTATCTGGTTTGAATTACGATGCGTCTACAATTAATTTTTTAAGAAAAACAAAAAAACCATTTGTAATTCATCATAGCAAAGGTTCACCCAAAATAATGCAAAATAAACCAAATTATAAAAATGTTATTCTGGATATTTACGATTTTTTTGAAAACAAATTAAAAATAATTAATAGAAATGGAATTAAGCATAAAAATATTATTTTAGATCCAGGAATTGGATTTGGTAAAAACTTGAAACATAATATTACTCTGTTGAAACATGTTTCTATTTTCCACTCTCTTGGTTATCCTATAATGTATGGAATATCGAGAAAAAGATTTATAAAAGATTTAGTAGGTTTAAACGATAGTAAAGAAAGGATAGGAGGAACAATTTCCTCTAGCATATGGTTAATGATGCAGGGTGTACAAATATTAAGAGTTCATGATTTTAATGAAGTCAATCAAGCTATAAAAGTTTTTAGATCCTTAAGATTCAAATAATGTCAAAAAAATACTTTGGAACAGACGGTATAAGAGGGATGGTAAATGACCAAAAAATTAACGGTGAAATGTTTTTTAAATTTGGTTTAGCAGCTGGAACTTATTTTAAAAATTTAAAAAAAATTAAACAAACAGCTGTAATAGCTAAAGATACCAGACTTTCAGGTTACACTTTAGAGCCCGCTCTAGTCTCTGGGTTAGCCTCTGCTGGTATGCATGTTTTTACTCTTGGACCACTCCCAACCAATGGTCTCGCTATGCTTACAAAAAAAATGAAAGCAAATTTAGGTATAATGATAACCGCATCCCATAATCCTTTTCATGATAATGGTTTAAAATTATTTGGCCCAGACGGACTTAAGTTGTCAGATCAAATAGAGAAAAAAATTGAAAAACTTATTGATTCTAAAATTGTAAAAAATTTAACACTTCCAAAAAATTTAGGTAGAGTAAAAAGATTAGAGAATGCAAATGATAAATATATAAAAATTTTGAGAGAAAATTTCCCAAAAAATTTTAGTCTTAAGGGTATAAAGATTGCAATAGATTGTGCAAACGGTGCCGGTTATAAATCTGCACCAAAATTACTTAAATCTTTAGGTGCAAAAGTTTATGATATTGGTGTTTCTCCTAATGGATTAAATATAAATGATAAATGTGGATCAACTTTTCCTCAAAAAATCAAAAATCTTGTATCTAAAAAAAAAGTTGACATTGGAATATCATTAGATGGTGATGCAGATAGGATAATTATTTGTGATGAAAATGCAAAGATTATTGATGGTGATCAAATTATTGCAATGCTTGCAAGTCGTTGGAAAAGAAAAAAAATTTTAAAAGGTGGAGTTATTGGGACATTAATGTCAAACTTTGGTTTAGAAATTTTCTTTAAAAAAAATAATATAAAATTTTTGAGAGCTGATGTTGGAGATAGGTTTGTTAAAGAAAAAATGCAAAAAAACAAATTTAATCTCGGAGGAGAACAGTCAGGACATATAATACTAGGAAAATTTGCAACTACGGGTGATGGTATACTAGTAGCTCTAGAAATTCTTTTTTCAATGAGAAAAGGCAAAAAGGCTAGTGATTTATTTAATAATTTTAATTCTATTCCTCAAGTTTTAGAGAACGTTGTGGTAAAAGATAAAGATATAATTAATTCACCACAATGTAAAAAAGCTATAAACAAATCTACAAAATTATTAAAAAATAATGGAAGAATATTGGTTAGAAAATCTGGTACAGAGCCTAAAATTAGAATTATGGTAGAGTCAAATAATAAAGAACTTTTATTTAAATGTATTAATATTGTTAAAGGGTCATTGATCAATTGAGAATAAAATCAAAATTACTAATTATTGCTGGATCAGACTCTTCTGGTGGTGCTGGGATTCAGGCAGATATAAAAACTATAACCTCACTAGGATCATATGCAATGACTGCAATAACTGCTATCACAGCTCAAAATACAACTGGCGTTGCTTCTATAATAAAAATTCCTAGTAAAGAAATTTTAAGACAAATCGAGTACACCTCAAAAGATATTAAGCCTGATGCAATTAAAATCGGTATGCTGCATTCAGAAGATGCAATCAAAGCAGTACTTAAATCATTAAGAAAAATTAAAACTAAAAAAATAATTTTAGATCCAGTCATGGTCACTACTAGTGGTGTTAAACTGATCGATCAGAAAGCTATTTCTAAAATAAGGAACCATTTTATAAAAAGAGTTGAATTAATAACACCAAATATTTCAGAGGCAGAGATACTTACTAAAATAAAAATTTTATCAATTAATGACATGATCTATGCTGCGCAAAAATTAATTGATATGGGTGCAAAAAATGTTCTTTTAAAAGGTGGTCATATAAAAGGAAAAATTATTACTGATATATTTGTAAATAAGAAAGAGATTAAAATATTTAGAAATAAAAAAATTATTACAAAAAACTTACATGGAACAGGTTGTTCATTATCCAGCGCAATAGCAACCTATTTTTCGTGTGGAAAAACACTAAAGAAATCTTGTGAGTTAGCAATTAATTATGTTAACCATTCTATTAAAAGCAGTCCTAATTATGGAAAAGGAAATGGGCCTATAAATCATTTAATTAGTTTTAAATTAAACAAAAAATATTTATGAATAACGTAGTGGTAATTGGTTCGCAGTGGGGCGACGAAGGAAAAGGAAAGATTGTTGATTGGCTTTCTAGCGAAGCAGACGTGGTAGTAAGATTTCAAGGAGGACATAACGCTGGACATACGTTAGTAATTGATGGAGTCACATATAAACTAAGATTGCTTCCATCAGGTATTGTCAGAAAAAATAAGATCTCAATCATTGGAAATGGAGTTGTAATAGATCCTTGGGCGTTTTTAGATGAAATTGAAGAAATAAAATTAAAAGGCGTAAAAATTGATGTTGATAATTTAATGGTTTCAGAGTCTGCAAATTTAATTCTACCATTTCACAAAGAAATGGATGAAATAAGGGAGGATGCCGCAGGTAAGGCTAAAATTGGAACTACTAGAAGAGGAATTGGCCCTGCCTATGAAGATAAGATTGGAAGAAGATCGATTAGAGTAATGGATCTTATATCGGAAAAAAATCTTGATCAAAGGCTTGAAACGGTTCTTTTGCATCATAACGCTATTCGAAAGGGTCTAGGAAAAAATATATTTAAAAAAAATAAACTTAAAGCAGATTTGATAAAAATTGCGCCTGAGATTCTGAAATTTTCAAAACCGGTTTGGAAAAAAATTTATGAATTTAAAAAACAAAATAAAAAGATATTATTTGAAGGAGCTCAGGGGATATTACTAGATGTAGATCATGGAACTTATCCTTTTGTGACCTCTTCAAATACCGTTGCTTCTGCTGCAGCAACTGGCTCTGGCTGTGGACCAAATTCAATTAATTATGTTTTGGGAATAACCAAAGCTTATACAACTAGAGTAGGTGAGGGACCATTTCCCACTGAATTAAAAGATGATATTGGTGAAATCCTTGGAATTAGAGGAAAAGAATTTGGAACAGTTACTAGCAGAAAAAGAAGATGTGGATGGTTTGACGGTGTTCTAGTAAGACAAACAATAAAAATTTCTGGAGTTGATGGCATAGCTCTTACAAAACTTGATGTTTTAGATGAATTAGATGAAATAAAAATATGTGTGGCTTACGAAATTAATGGAAAAGAGATAGACTATTTGCCTGCAGCAGTAGAAGAGCAATTAAAAGTAAAACCAAAATATAAATCATTCAAAGGATGGAAATCAGAAACAAGGGGCATAAAAAAGTTTGACGATTTACCTGAAAATGCAAAAATATACATTAAGGAATTAGAGAAATTTATAGAAACAAAAGTTTCAAGTATATCTACAAGTCCAGAGAGAAACGATACTATTTTAATTATAGATCCTTTTAAAAATTAATTTGCCGGCAAAAGATTTTTTGATTTTGCAGAATTAAGCATATGTTTCTGCAATTTTTCAAAAGCTTTATTCTCTATCTGTCGAATTCTTTCTCTACTAATTTTAAATTTTTTACTAAGATCTTCTAAGGTTTCTTGCTCTTCACTCAATCTTCTAGCATATAAAATTTGTTTTTCTCTATCATTTAGTATTTTAATAGAATCTTGTAGAAGATCCTTTCTTTGTTCCATCTCCTCTTGTTGTGCAAATTTAAGCTCTTGATCCATTTCATTGTCTGCTACCCAATCTTGCCATTCATCTCCATCTTCGCCTATTGGTGTGTTTAAAGATTGTTCACGTCCTGACAGTCTTCTATTCATAGACACTACTTCATCTTCAGTTACATTTAATTTTTGAGCAATATCTTTCACATGCTCATCTCTTAAGTCACCCTCAGTTCGAGGTGCAATTTGATTCTTTAATTTTTTTAAATTAAAAAATAATTTTTTTTGTGCTGTTGTTGTTCCAATTTTAACTAAACTCCAAGATCTTAAAATATACTCCTGTATAGATGCTTTGATCCACCACATTGCATATGTTGCTAATCTGAAACCCTTTTCCGGTTCAAATTTTTTTACAGCCTGCATAAGTCCTACATTTCCCTCTGATATGATCTCATTAAGTGGTAAACCATAACCTTTATATCCCATTGCAATCTTTGCAACCAATCTCAAGTGACTAGTAACTAATTTTTCTGCAGATTTAACGTTTCCTGTTGATTTCCAGTTTTTAGCCAACATATATTCTTCCTCTGCATCTAACATTGGAAATTTTTTAATTTGATCTAAATATGCCGACAAACCTCCTTCATTTGACAGGACTGGAAACTTCATTGATGTTGAACTCATAATGGTATTTATTTAATAAAATTTTTTAATTTTACAATGTTTTATTTGCCAGCGTTTTTAAGCTTTTTAAGCACTAATTCTAAATCTTTAGGTAAATTTGATGTAAACTCTAACTCTTGGCCTGTTCTTGGATGGATAAATCTTAGTTCTTTTGCATGTAAAAATTGTCTGTCTAATTTAATCAATGTATTTTCAAGATCTAATTCTATATTTTTAATTTTTTTAAACCTTTTTTTATATTTTTTATCACCCAAAATATTATTTCCCTTAAAAGCCATATGTACTCTTATCTGATGAGTACGACCTGTTTCAAGTTTACATTCAACTAAACTAAATGTTGGTATTTTTTTGTTTTCAAAAACATTTAAGGTTTCATAGTTAGTTATAGCTTTTTTTCCTTTTGAGAGGCTTACTTCCATTAATTGTCTATTCTTTGAACTTCTTCTAATAAAAGTTTCAATTTTACCTTTTTGAGGTCTAAGCTTTCCCCATATTAATGCCTGATAAATTCTCTTGATAGTATGGTTGTTAAATTGTTTTGATAAATTTTCGTGCGATATATTATTTTTTGCAATTAATATTAATCCTGATGTATCTTTATCTATTCTATGTACAATTCCAGGTCTTAATTCGTCACCAATATTTGAGAGTTTTTTATCATAACTTATAAGTGCGTTTACAATTGTATTATCATAGTTGCCAGGTCCTGGATGAATCGAGATTCCTGCGCTTTTATTAATTACCAACAAGTCATCATCTTCAAAAATAATATCCAGTTTGTATTTATAAGGTTTTAAGGATAATTGCTTGGGCTCTGGTATTTCTAAAGTAAGTAAATCACCAAGAATTATTTTCTTTGATGGCTCTTCAATTATTTTTTGATTTATTTTTAATTTAGAATTAATAATTAAGTTTTTTATTCTTGTTCTACTTAAGGTAGGCTTTTTGTTAGCAATAAATTGATCTACTCTCTGATTATTATCCACTTTCTCAACAATTAAGTTAATGATATTTTTCATAGATTATAATATTAATACTATATGCGCTTGTAGCTCAACTGGATAGAGC
>MDTD01025006.1_pt1 | contig 10739 bp, 17 predicted proteins | sample 811221 | NCBI WGS metagenome assembly MDTD01 (sample SAMN05326646, study PRJNA326480) | marine metagenome | isolation source: seawater | place: Pacific Ocean: South West | collected 2011
GATATAGATAAAAAACAACTTGACAAAATTAAAGAACTAGATAATAATGTAATAGACAACTGGGAAGTTGTTTCATTCAAAATTATGCTGGAGTGTCTTCCAGAAAAGTATAGAGTGTTTTTTGAAGATTCACCTCTTGTTAAAAAGAAAGGGAGAAAGAGATGATGGATATTGTTGGTTGGAAGCAAAATGTTTTAAACGATGATAAAATTAAGTGTATGATTCAAGTTTCTTATAAAGATGGCAGAACAATCAAAACTGTTTTAAAACAATTAAGTGATTGGCGTCAATCTGGCGAAGGCTATAGTCATGTTAGTAAAGACGCAATATTGCTTTTTACGAAAGATTTTAAAAGTGATTACCTATGGAAAAAGTTTCTTAAACAATTTCCATATAGAATTGTAGAAAAATCAAAGCGAAACAAAGAAAAGGTTTATAATGCAGATAAAGTTATCAGATAATATGCAGTTACCAGACGCTGCTACAATAGAAGAACAGCAACCAATTTACATAATTAATAATATCGACTCTGGCGATAAGGGTGACGGTCGTGATTCACTTAGGAGTATTACACTTTACGGCGATATCAACGAAACGATGGCAACTGAAGTTTTGCAGGCTTTGTTGTACTTTGATCATACAAGCAAAGAAATTGTTGAAACCAAGAGCGGTGAGACAATGGAAATCAACAAGCCAATTAAAATGTATGTCTCCACTCACGGCGGCATAGTGAATGATATGTTCTCTATTCTTGATGTGATGGATGATATCAAAAACCGTTGTGCCATTGAGACAATCGGTCTCGGCAAGGTGATGTCGGCAGGTGTCTTGCTCCTAGCATCAGGCACGAAGGGTAAAAGGAAGATAGGCAGAAACTGCAGAGTAATGCTCCACAGTGTTAATGCAGGGCAGCACGGGTCATTTGCTAACTTAGAGAACGAGATGAAAGAGACCAAGGCTCTTCAGGAAATGTTCTTTGACTACTTGTGTAGCCATACCAAGTTGACTAAGGCCAAAGTAAAAAAACTACTTATTCCTAATGTTGATGTCTATTTATCTGCAGAGGAAGCGATTGAACACGGGATTGCTGACGAGATTTTCTAGTTATGTCTAATATACTTAATCACTATAGAGACCAATTACTGCAAGAACTGGCTAAAGTTGTCAGTTTACCGATGGTTGCTGAACAGAACATTGAGGAACAAAGTGAAGATATAGTATTAAGGTACACTCCAATTACAATTGATCGTTCTTGGATGGATGATGAGGCTGCGGCAACGTCCGATGCACAATATAATAAACTTAAAAAAGCAATCAATAATCTTGGAGTAACAGGAATAGGAGACATTGATGAGTTTGTTGGTGCGATGAATAATTTTGTTTCGCAGCCAATAGATGCGTCAAACCATTCCGAAGCAATTTCGCGAGTTGATGTGTTAAGAACTTTTTATCATTTATTGACCTCACCTAATGAACAAAGTAAGGGATATGATTTTGAACATTTCTTGGGACATGTCTTTAAGGGTAAAGTGATTCCAGCACAAGGTGAGCCTGGAATAACGGATGTTTATTTTCCTGGAGATAGCGCGAACATTGCTGCTAAATTTATTAGGCCAGGTGGTATTATTAAGGGCTCCATGACTGAAATGCAAGCAACAATGGATAACGAGGGTGGTGTAAGTTACTTAGTTGGCACTAAAGGTGAGGGGAAAGAGCGAGGCGTTGTTCGTTTCTTTTTGTTTGTGATTGACCGCACTAACTTTGATTCTGTGCCAACGACCAAGAGAGGTCAAATGAATTTCACTATAAGTAAATTAAGTTCACCAGAGTATGCAGACAAGTTTCAGTTTCAAGAGTTATCTAATTCTCCCCTTGATTTAAGACGGTGTTTGGAAGTTACAGAAAAAGTCTTTGAAGCCTTAGATAAAAAGTTTCAAGGTCTTCTAAGAGAGATGCAAGATCTTGTCAACCAAGTAGACGACCTATTGTATTCAGCCACAGATGATAAGCAAACTAAGCAGTCCGCTGGCGCTGCAAAAAAGAAAGCCGAAAAGGTTAGAGCAAGCGCCCAAGATATAGAAACAACTAATTAGTTATAATATGCCATATTCAAAGCAAGTTTTGGAACACTACGAGAATCCCAGAAATGTTGGTTCTTTAGATGTGAAAGATGAAAGCGTCGGCACTGGTTTGGTCGGCGCTCCTGCTTGTGGAGATGTCATGAGGCTGCAAATCAAGGTCAATGATGACGGCCTAATAGAAGATGCTAAGTTTAAAACTTATGGTTGCGGATCCGCAATTGCTTCATCTTCACTTGTTACAGAGTGGGTAAAGGGTAGAACACTAGACGAAGCAATAAAAATAAAGAACAAAGATATAGCAGAGCACCTTTGTTTACCACCAGTTAAAATTCACTGTTCGGTGCTGGCCGAAGATGCGATAAGAGCAGCGATAGAAGATTATAGGAGTAAAAATGATAAGTCTGACTAATTTTGCCGCAGATAAGATAAAAAACCTGTTGGCGAAAAAAAAAGAAAAAGGTATTCGTGTAGGCGTTAGAGGTGGTGGATGCTCTGGCTTCACATATACTTTAATGTTTGATGATAAAGGTGACAAAGATAGAGTTATCGAAAGTCACGATGTTGAAATTTATGTAGATCCAAAGAGTTTTTTGTACTTGATGGGGACAGAAATAGATTTTGTAGATGAATTAAATAGATCTGGATTTAAGTTCGTCAATCCCAATGCCAGGCGTACATGCGGTTGTGGGGAAAGTTTTTCAGTTTAATAGAAAATAATCCTTGACACACACGATATAGTGTGTATAATATTAATATAACAAAGTGAGGTATAATGTCCAAGAGTTATTCTAATGGAAAGAGTTTACATGAATTAATGTTGGAGGGTGTAAACACACTGGCTGACAATGTAGCATCTACATACGGTCCCCGTGGCCGAAATGTAATAATAAAAGAAAAAGGTAAGTCTCCCATCATAACAAAAGATGGTGTTACAGTTGCTAGGTTTGTAGAATTAGAAAATCCTTTTCAAAACGTGGCAGTTGAAATTGTTAAGCAAGCGTCAGAGAGAACCAATTCAGATGCCGGTGATGGTACTACAACTTCTACCATTTTAGCGCGAGAATTGTTCTCTAACTCTCTTGAATTGCTGAGTAAGGGTATATCTCCTATTGAGGTAAAACGTGGCTTAGACAAGGTTTGTGGGCTTGTATGCGATAAAATAAGAGAGGTTTCACGGCCTATTTCTAGCGTTGAAGATATCGCGTTCGTTGCAAAGATATCAGCGAACAACGATCCAGTTATTGGTGATCTTATATCCACTGCGGTTGATAAGGTTGGTAAGTCAGGGTCTGTTACTATTGAAGATGGCCGTTCTACAGAGACTACTCTTGATCTTGTTGAGGGTTTTAGATTTAACTCTGGGTTTGTTTCAAATTATTTTGTTACAGATCAAAGAAGAAATGTTTGTAGATATGAAAATCCACTTTTATTCTTGTGCGACTCTCAGATTGAGAATGTTCAAGAAATTTTACCTGTGTTAGAGATTGCTGCCAGGGAAAACAAACCACTTGTTATAGTTGCAGATGACATTGCAGGCCAAGCATTGAGCGCTCTCATTATGAATTCGGCGCGTGGATCTATGAAGGTTGCTGCAGTTAAATCACCAAAGTACGGTGAGGAGCGCAGGGCGATAATGCAGGACATGGCAATTGCAACTGGGTCTAGATACTTTAAAACTATGCTTGGTGATGATTTACGGACGGCAACAATTAACGATCTTGGTACATGCAAGACTGTAGAGATTTCGAAATACAATACTATTATTGTGGGTGGCGCAGCAGACACATCAGAACTATCTGATAGAATTGACGACCTTCGACAGCAAGTTAAAGATTCTGAAAGTTTAGTAGATGCAGAGCAAATTCAAGAAAGAGTGACTAGACTGTCTAGCGGTGTCGCCATTGTTAGAGTGGGCGCTGCAACTGAAATTGAAATGATTGAAAAGAAACACAGGATAGAAGATGCTCTTGAGGCGGTTAGATCAGCACAACAGGAGGGTATTGTTCCTGGCGGTGGCATGACGCTTTATAGAATAGCACAATCTTTAGAAACAGATGTAGAGGAGTTGGAATTATCCAATGAACAGTCTTTTGCTGTTGATATATTTTTAAAAGTATTGCGATCTCCAATTTCAACTATGATCGAAAATACCGGCCTAAATTTTTCTGAGATTAATGAAATTCTTTTAGAACAAAATAATAATAGTGTCGGTTTTAATTTTTTGACTGGTGAAGTGGTTGACATGTTTGAGGAGGGAATAATAGATCCTTGCAAGGTCACAGTTAACGCGCTAAGAAATGCAGTTTCTGCGGCTGGAACTTTATTAACAACTAATTTTGCGATTATTCAAGATAATAAAGAAAACTGAGACATTTAAGTCTATATATCTTGTAGGTCGTCACTTCTATATGGGTCGCTGTTTTTGTTAATTTAATCACACCAAGCAGGAGGTCCTTTTAAATGCCAGATACGCCAATTAACAATGAATTTGTTTTAGAACTAACGAGAAAATTAGATAAATTATGCAACTCTATTGATTCCATGAAAGAGAGACAAGATGAAATGGTAGAAAATGTTGCAAAAATCAAAGAAGCAGTGTATAATCCAGATGAAGGCTTATACGCTAGAATTAGAGCACTAGAGAGTTGGAAGTCTACGTCTTCCAAAATGTTGTGGACACTCTTCACTGCTCTTGTTGGCCTAGCCAGCGCTTTTGTATTAAAAACTATAGGAGGTTAAGTTGAAGGTTAAAGTTTCGTATGCAGTTGATTTAAGTGAAGTTCCAGAAGTATTAAGACAACTAATAAATAAAAATGCAGAGGTCTTGTCGCAATTGACAGACCTTAATGATGACTTGTGCGTTGGTGATTATGGCGTTTCTTCGCACAAGAAACTAGAAACACTAGCAGAAAAAACAGCGTCTCTTTCAGAAAACTATGCAGATTGCGCCTCCATACTCGCGGGTTTTCTGAGAACAATGGTCCCTGTTGTGGCACCCGAAGACGATCAGGAACTTCAGAATAAGATTCATCAATTAAAAGAAAATAGTCAGGAGAATGAAGAAAATGTTAAATCTAGAAGTGCTTGAGGATTCTAGACACCAAAGCGGTGATACGACTTTTTTATCGATTAATCCTAACTCAATTGTAACAATGCGCCCTATTAAAAATGGTATTTGGGAGTATAGGCAATTGAGAGGTCCAGACGCACACATTCAAGAGTTTACAGAAATAACATATTCTCTTGGCAATGAAACGAAAACTGTCGTGGCTTTAGGTAACTTTATGAAACTTTCTAATAAAATCAAAAGATCAAAGGAAGTGCTTTATGGTTAGATTTTTTGTTTATGGTAGATCTACGTGCAATTATTGTGTAGAAGCGGTTCGAGTTCTTAAGAATTTAAAAATAGAACATCACTTTTTTGATTTAGAACCAGAACACTTAGAAGAGGCAAAGCAGTTTTATAATCGCACAACCGTACCAATTGTGTTGAAAAATAATAAAAATACTGGTAAAGTTACATTAATAGGTGGTTGCGACAACCTGAAAGAATATCTGGATGTTTAAATGTAGTTTTATACCTATGTCAGAGTATGAGTCTTTGGGGCACCTAGAGACAAAAACAAAATCAGGCAGATATCATGGGAGCATGTTTTGGGATATTCCAGGCTTTGCATCTAAAAAGTGGGTTGTTGCAGCCAGAATCTTAGTCGAGGATGAAGTTCCAGAAAATACATCAGACAATGAATTAATCGAAGGTTGTGTTGATTATATTAATCAACCTCCTCCAAGAAAAAAGTATCAAAAAAAGAAGCCAGTTCCTAAATTCGGCAAACTAGAACTGTATAAAGCACAAATTAAAAAAGAGGAAGATAAAATTCTTATTTTGGCTTTACTAGTTACTAATGATAGAAAGAACAAACATTTTTGGGGGAGAGGAATAATTGGATAAGAAAACTAGGTTTGGTGTAAAGGTGTCCCCTGCAGAAGCAAAAGCATTTTCAGAGATGGCCAAGCAGAATATGGATTTCTGTAAAAGACTAATGTTTGATCATTTTATTGGCCAAAACAATTATTCTGAAGAAGATTTTTTTGAGATAACTAAGTTGTATTCAAATTCATATTTGTTTCTGGAATATCTAAGCAAACTAATAAAAACTAAGAAACTAGATGTTGAAAATTTGTATTCATTAGAAACGGACGAAGTTCTAAATGTAAGTAAGTGTGTTATAGCCCTGGTGGAATCGAAGCAAGAACTTAAAGATAGAGGGATACACTTGTCTTTACAATGAGCAACCTAATACAAGCAATTATATTTTTTTTCATTGGTCAAACCTTAGCCTGGTTTCAATTAAATTCTCAATTTTTATCTGAGTGGTGGCAAGATAAGCCGGTGATTTCCGCGATGGTCATGGGGATTCCCTGTTCTATTTCATTTTGGTATGGCTGGCGTTTAATATGGGTTGATTCGGAATCCGTGTGGGCCGCAAGATTTATTGCTCAAGCAGTTGGGGTGGTAGTTTTTGGCGCATTAACATGGACAATATTGGGAGAGTCTATGTTGAATCCAAAAACGCTTTCTTGTCTCTTTCTCGCACTTTTAATACTTTATATTCAAATTCGCTATTGACATATTTCCAGACGTGCTTATAATATAAACACAAGGAAATAGCAACAAGGAGGATTAACTATGAGTTTTCTTGCACATTGGAACCCTAACAGAGATATTTTTGATACATTTACCGATTCTTTATTTGACGGATTTGTAAGCACAAGGCCATTGTCAAACACGCAAGTGGCGACTAATGTCAATAAAACCGAGAACGGCTATGATATTCAATTAGCAGTTCCCGGTGTGCCAAAAGATCAGGTAAAGGTTGACGTAAAGGACAATTTGGTAACAGTTTCTTATAAACAGGAAGAGGCTACAACCAACTCCGTTGCCACAAGGTCTTTTAGTAAATCGTGGACGTTGCCAAAGAATGTTGACGTAGAGAACATTACAGCAATTGCGGAAGATGGTATACTGACAGTAACAGTGCCCAAGACAGAGGCTGGTATAAATACCAGAAGTATTACTGTATCCTAAAAAATATAACCCGCAACCTGTATAATTAAAGAGGAGCATTTGCTCCTCTTTTCTTATAAAATAGCACTAATTAGTTGAAAAAGGGTACACTAAATGTCTTATAGCACTAGAGCCTGGAAAAAATTCTTAAATGATAATTCCTTTGATCTCCTCACTGAGGCCAGGATTAAAGATGTAAAGGTTAAATATCCACACTGGAACACTTGGAACGTAATAGACCTCTTCGTGCGTGAGTTAACAAAAAGGAAATTGAAAGTTTCTAAATACATTGAGTGGCTTACGATGTCAATGCAGAACGCTTTCCAAAATAAAGTTTCAGATTATGATCCTGACGAACCTTTAGACGAAGAAGACGATGCTATTGACGATATACAAGAAACCGCTACAGACTTTTTAAATTTAGTTCAAAAATTTGACAAGAACATATCAAAGATTCCAGAAAAGGATATCATGAAATATGAAAAGCCTGTAGATTTAGAAACTGCCGTGATGAAAGTAGGTCCAAGTCGCAGCGAAACCGAACAAGTCTTGAAACAAGATATTGATGAACTTTACAGAGATCAAATCGCGGTAGTTCAACGTCCCCACACCACTGAGGCATCTTGTTTTCTTGGTAGGAATACTAAGTGGTGCATCTCGGGCACAGATGAGGATAATTTAGATTTTGAAAATCAATTCATAAATTACACTAAACAGGGTTATGTTTTTGCTATTGTAAGGTTTCCAAAAATTCCAACAGACAATCCGCTTCACAGGATTGCACTTCGTATAGGCAAAGAGGACACGGGCAACTATGAAATTATTGATGCTTGGGATTCACCGGACAACGATTATCAAGTAGAGGATGCGTTGCCTGCAGCCCTCAAACTCTCAGGCCTAAAGGGGACTGACGTAGGCGATCTATATGATGATATAACCAGAGCCGCGCTAGAAAATGCGAGGACCAACCCACCAGACACAACCGAACAGGAAATGAAAGAAGCGAAAAGTGTGTTGAACACCGCCAGGTCAAATTTTCACAGCAATTTTGATGTTTTTTACACAAAGAGAAAAGATGGCCAACCGGGTATTCAATTCGGTGCGATGTATACAATGCAGTTTGCACCAGGAGAATTCACGGAAGATAAAGATGGCGACCCCCTAATAGGACAGTCAAAGGGTTTGTTAGGTTCAATTGCAGATATGTTTGCTGGCGTAGCAGGATTCTATTTAGGGAGTGGAAGAATAGGAGCATCCGATGCCGTTATTGTTTCCACAAAAGAAAACAAAATTATTTTTGATTTGACACCAGAATTTACTACTAATCAAAACGCAGTTAGCAGATCGCGAGATGCATTCGACATGAGCATTGAAAGTTTTAAAAAATTTCTAAGATATAGAACAATCTCACAAGGTTTCGGAATGGACATTGAAGCGTCTATAAAGCAAGAACTTATACAAAAGGGTGTAGTAAAAGCAAATTTGTTTTACACCGTTGCTTCAAATGAAGAGAAGGTCACAAAGGGTTTAGATAGTTTTGTAAGAGATCGCGGTATCAGGTATATAGATGGCTATCCAACTGAGAATGCATTTAAAAAATACGTTGGCGGTAGGTTTGAATATGAGACTGACAACGAAAACTATCAGTTTCCTCCCAATCCCTGGGATCAGGCCCAGTCCGATGCACTGACAAAGAAGTCTCGTCAGTTAATGAAAATGTTAAAAAAGCACATGCTTAAGCGGGTTAAGTCAGTTGCACCGCCAGACCGACTAGATAGCATAGTATCAGTTTTAGACGATAGTATGCCTGAACGCAGCAGAGGCTTTTCTTTTCGTGCTGATACGTGGAACATGGATGATTATGAAGAAAGCCAGGACAAGAGTTCAATAGAACTTTTTCCTGTGATAGAAATTAACTATAAGCATGATGACGAGGATGTGATGGCGCTCTTAAATCTCATGAAACTAATAGATGGAAATAAGGCATTCTTTAAAGAAAGTTTTGATGCTGCAATTGAAGACTACATGAGAACATATGAGCCTGGATCGTGGGTAAATTATGATAGCGAGGATATAGAAGAGGACGTTTCAAATTATTTTAATGAAATGATTAGTGAAAGATCTAGGCAAACACAAATATATGCTTTCTATCTCATGCTTGGATATCGCCCTGCCAAAGACACAGACGACAAGATGAGAGGTCTTGAGGATATCGTGGCAGATATTCGCGCTGTCCCAAGTGTGACAGTTGTTGATGTTAAAATCAAGAACCAGAGAATCAGCGAAACTGATTTTATCGCTGGTCTCAAGTTAAAATTCATTCCAAGTATACCAGGCGTATTAAGATCACCAGAAGATGCCAAGGTAAAGATATTGCAAGCGATAAGAAAAACAAAGGGAGTAGTTAGGATATTTAAAATCTCTGCTGGGTTCGAAAAGGCTGAACTATGAACAAAGAGCAACTCCGTGAATTTTTTCGGGAATATTTACAAGATATTTTTACATTAGACTTGTTAGATTACAGTCTACAAGAATTTGCAGATAGTGAATCCACAATAAAAATTAAAGTTAAAGAGGGTGAGAAAGCAAGGACTCTTAAGGGTTCAGGCGTCGGCCTCCTTGATTCTGCGTATTCCGCATTGTTTTCTCACTATCAGAAAAAGCACACTTCTTTGAACACTTTGGCGCTTCACGATGCTTATTTCCAGATAGACCACAAAGCAGAAATTTTAAAGTCTAACATGAGAATAAAGATACAATTTAAAAACTCAAGAGGATACATCACAGATTTTACTTCTAACGGATCCTCAATGGGCCTGACAGGTGTCACGGCGCTAGTAGATGCTTTGTCTTTTTATGTAAACTGCGAGACCTTGTTTCATAGAATGAGGCATCTAATAAAAGATGCGAAAGATAGAGGAAGGGGCGACGTTTTAAACCGATATACCTATGTATTAGGTCAGGTAGTGGAGGTAAACGACTATTCAATTATCACATAGATTATTAGAAAGGCTTTCTTTAATATTGTGGTCTGCAATATTAACATTTGGCGTGTTTATGATAAAGGATTGCGACGACAAGAGAAACATTGAAAACGCCAGTATTAATCAAACTTACGAAGACTAATTAATTCATGACATTCTCCTTCCAAAAGCCAAAGGGATTCAAGGTAGGGGATTTGGTAGGTCACTATTTGCATACTAGACAGTGGATAGGTTTGGTATTAAAGTTGCATCTTTTAGGAGAAAAGTGTACAGTCACAGAAAGGTATGATAACGAAAAAGCGTTGGTAAAAATAATACCAGGCACTAAATATCAAGATTACTTTTATAATCTAGGCAAGACTGATGCAAGGTTGGGCCAAGGCTGGATTTACTGCAAGTGGCTTTATATAATGGATAAAGGAGGTAAGTATGAGTATAAAAGAATTGAAACCAATAATGATTGAAAACAGCAGGGTGCCGGTGTTTTTATCAAAATTTGCCCCGATTACAATTGGAGCCATAGCGCTTTTTCCGTTTGTTTTTTCCGTGGGCAAAATGTCAGAGGACACTAAAAGACATGAGACAATACACTTTCAACAACAATTA
>MDTD01097431.1_pt1 | contig 10739 bp, 11 predicted proteins | sample 811221 | NCBI WGS metagenome assembly MDTD01 (sample SAMN05326646, study PRJNA326480) | marine metagenome | isolation source: seawater | place: Pacific Ocean: South West | collected 2011
AATCTCAGATAAGCGGACTCCGAACATGCAGCGATTTTTGGCCAACGGCACATATAGATGGCGCATACTTGAAATGAGTTGGTCCGAATTTCAACGTGAATGCCTTTCATCATCCCATTCATAATCGATGATACGTTGATGAGTCCATGTTTTCGAATCGATGAACAGTGGTGAGAGCGATAAACTGTCTTGACGCAATATCCCCCTTCTTCGAAGTACTTTGACAGCACTGTGAACGGAAGCTCGCGTACGTCCGATTTCTCTGGCTAAATATGCTTGAGATTTTGGGGTTCCATGTTTCTGAATATGATCAATCACCGTTTTTTGTACCAATGACAAACCAACAGGCATCCTCATTACCACTTCTTCTAGACCAAAGGTTTGCCCCCTGAAGTCCTCGAATTGTTGAGGAGACCCCGCAAAATAACACAATCTTCCATTTACTTCTATGGCTTGTATTGATTTCTGTGCTTGTAGAACATCAAGATGATGTCTTAATGTACCATTTGCTGCATTCATCGTACTTTGTAATTCACGGTAACATAGACCCGGCTTAGATTCAAGTGTGCGTAGAATACGATATCTAAATGGGTGTTCGTGTGTGATTGATCTTGTCTTGACTCCAGCTTTTGAAACACCAATGGCGCCAATACCAGTCGCAATGTAATGCGCAAAGCCCGAGATACTTCCAGCAGCCCCAACAAGACCTGTGGTTAACCATGGCCTTTGTCTCACCCACTGAGAGAGAAGAGCCATGGTGCCTACAAAGCGGACTTACAATTCAAAGCATCGGTGCTTTGTATCATAGTATTCATTTGAACTATGATTCTGGAAATCTATCTGTTTGATATTGTAAAAACTTGGCAAAAACTTCATTTTAATCAGCAATTTAACCTAAACGTGGACGAGCAAAACCTTCTGTTTATCGGGGCAATCCTGAGCATTGCTCTAGGTGGTCTCTCTCTTCGCCTCGTCCGACAAAATAGTAAATTGCCCTGGAATGAAGCCATTGCAGCACACATTCTTTGCCTGATGTTTATTACGAAAGGCATTCAAAATGCTGCATTTGGCTACGTAAATTCAGGTAGTGAAGGAGATGTTTGGCAATTCTGGTTCCAACTCGCTTTTGCAATGGATTATATCTTTGAATCAAGTATAATGGCGATTGCCTTGCTTTATCCTGTACCTCTTTTAAGAAATTTGAAACAGGTGAAAATTGGGTTAGGCTTCGTCGTTTTTTTTGCATTATTCCGGCTTACTCTTGATGCTATGGGATTCAACCTTTCGGCCTTTGCTCTTTTTGGATTCTTCTACTTCGCAACGGCTATTATCTGGGGTTCAGTATACATTAGATTTAGATTGATTCCAAAGGAACAACAGAATCAATCAACGCAAAACATATCCTTACTTTCAGGCCTCTTCACAACCTTGGTTTTAGGCCATATTTGGATGTGGTGGCCTGGTTTCATTCTTCAATCAGAATATTTCTATTTCCTAGATCCATTTGGTCAAACGTTAACCACAACCACTTGGGATTATATTTGGGGGGCAGGGTATGCTATCGGAATTGCAGCAGGATTGACGATTATTAGCGTAGAAATATATCAAGCTGTCAGAGGAAATTTGAACCACTTGTTGTATGTTGTTTCGCCCTATTTCGTGCTAGGAGTCATTGGATTTTTGATTTATTCCCAAGGTAGTGATGCAGGATTCGCCGTGAAATCAAACACAGGTGAAAATGTTCAATTATGGTCAACATTCACAACAGGGCTACATTTCACTATTATTCGGCCATTAATTGCGATGTACATATTGCTCAAGTTCAACCTCTTGGATATTAATGAAAAAACAAAACCGATGGCTAAAACAATGTCGATTGTGTTAATTGTCGTTGCAACATCTGCTATTCTTGAGTTGGTTCAATCAATTATCCCAATTAATCAAATGATTTCTGCAGCACTTTTGGGAATACTGATTGCTCTTGGATTAGGGTGGGAGGAAAAATCATTTCAAACCCTTGTTTCGAATCCATCTCATATTCGAAGGGACTTAGACAGCAAATGGTTTCCCGACCTCAAAATATCTCGCAAGCATATCAGCCGAATAGAGATTGCATGCTTACTATACTGTTTGATATCCTTACTCGTTTCGTTTATTGTCTGGGAATTCGACATCATTTTGAAAATCATGTCAGAAAGGAGTGCCTAATATGCAGCCAAACGATAACGTGTTGGCTGATTTGTTCTCCAATGATGGGTCCAGCAGAAATGTATCAATTTACTTGGCATTCCTAGTAGTCGCATTTCTTTACCATGCAAGCGTTTTTTGGTTCATCATGGGGGATGATATACAATCCAAGTATGCTCAATCAGAATATGTTATAGAATTCGAAGAATCTTCAGAAATTTTCACAGATTCTCGAACTATTGATGATGGCGAAAAAGCGACAATCGATTTCACCGCACCCTCAAATCTTTTTGATTCAAATAGCGGATTTGGTCTATTGCTCATAACAATAACCTACACTGAAACATCAGGAGAATTCGGTGATCCATGTGATACAATCTCAGCAGACCTTTCTGTTACAGATGTTTCAGCAGACTGGAAAAACGAGAACAATGAATTGAGCGGCGTTTCATCGGATTGTGAAGCGATTTCCCTCCTTCTTCATGTGTATCCAGATTATGATGGTGAATCAATGGATGTCGTTGGCATGGACGAGTTATACTGGAGCGACACTTGGTCCAATTCATCTTATGGTCAAGGTATGTTTCAATTGGATGTTGAAGTAATTGTTAACGAACCAATTACTTCGGGAATCCCTACCGTTTCAGATACAAATGAAAAGGTGGATGTGACGTGGGAGCCTGTCTTCTTTGAAGTATCCGTTCGTGAGAATTCTTGAGTTTCATAGTTTTCTCATTCAAAAATTGTTGCTGCTGATTAATGTTTCAACACGAATCATTGTTTTTTGATCGAACCAAGATGCATTTTCAAGTGGGCCACAAGAGGGGAGAGTAAGATTCCACAATCATGCCCATGCTGGCTCAGAGCATAACTTACTTTCACGGGGGGTCCATCGACGACAATTCGGTCTACCAAGTTCTCCTCAACTAATAATTGCAATTTGTCAGAAAGTGTTCGGCTAGAGATCCCGCTTAGCAGTGTCTTTAGTTGATTAAATCGCCTTGGACCAGCGATATACAGCGTAGTTAGAATTTCAGTAGTCCATCTGCTCCCAAAAATATGCAATGCCTCTACTGCAGCCTTTACTTCCCAAGTGATGTCCCAAGGCCCCTTACCAAAATTTTGTGAAAGCTCTTCACGGATAAGGGTACCTTGTTGCATAGTAGTTTCTATACTTCTTAGCAACTTGTCGATGTTCTCCTTGGGAAGACGCATCGGCGGTTCAGGCATGGTTGTCGTTCAAGCCTATGGCATATAAGATGCACTTTATTCGCAAGGCCCTATGAGTTTGAGTATGTTGGTCTCCTCCCCTCAATCAAAGCACTTAATCCCTCTAATGCATCAGAGGTGCCAAAAATCTCATGCAATTGAGATAATTCCATGGATAAGCCATCGGAGAGGTTTGTATCACTAGTTGCCTCGATTAATTTCTCTGCCATCTTTAATGCAATTGGTGCGGTACGAGATAGTTGCTTCATCTGCCTGATTACCAGTGGGTCTTGTTCATCAAAACCAGATGGCACCTCTGCAGCAAGAATTTTTTCCATGTTGATATCGGCAAAGAATTTCTCAGCAAACTTTGCTACAGAAGATTCTGGGTTCGCGGGTTTCGCAGGATATTTTTCTTTGGGTTTACCAATCGATTGAATATTCTCAATCGTCTGATTAATTTCATTCGTATCAACCAAATGCGTGATGAGACCAAGGTCCATTGCTGTTTGTGAATCGACATGATTTCCAGCCAATACGGCATACCTGGCGGCAGGAATGCCACAAATCCTTGGAGGGCGTTGAGTACCTCCTAGACCAGGGTAAATGCCAATACTTGTTTCAGGGAATCGAAAACTCGTGCGTCGGGTTCCGATACGATAATCACAGGAAAGCGCGAGTTCAAGCCCTCCTCCAAGCGCAAGTCCAGTGGTGAGAGCAATGGTTGTTTTTTCACTTGATTCAATCATATTGAGTAATTGATGTCCTTGAGCCGTGAATTCGTAGATTTCTGGGATTGCTTCAGCCCGGATTTTATCAACGAAAAATTTGACATCCGCACCAGCAACAAATGCTTTACCAGCGCCGTCAATCACAATCACATCTACATCATCCGACTGGTTGATCTCTTCCACGACTTCACTCAGTTGGGCAACAACTGCTTCATTGAGAGCATTCATGGCTTCTGGTCGATTTATTGTGATAGTAGCGATTCGGTTTCTAATTTCACGGTCAACCCAAGAAAAATGAAACGGTGTATCTCTTTGCAGACACTGAGGAATTTCTTGGTTGGAAAGTTCGCAATACTTCTCAACCATTTTTTTGGATTCTATAATTCCAACTCTGTTCATCAATTCAAAAGGACCCTTAGCCCATCTTAAACCAACCTTTGCCCCTCTATCAACATCTTCAAGAGAGCAAATATTTTCATCAACAATTTGTCCAGCAACAGCGAAGACTTGACCCATGAGTCTTTCCTTGATGACCATCTCAGCGTTTTCATCACAATTTGAATCTCCATTCAAATCCCATGATGCATTTGCATCAACAAGACTTCGAAGATTCTCAGCACCGTTGTATCTTGGTGTATCTAACTGCTCGGCTAAGTAATCACTTGAATGTAAAGCGATTGGAGGTCCTGTAAGATTCATGAGTGCGAAGGGCCCCATGCCTATTTTGAAAGCTCTCATAGCAACCGCATCAATTTGTGCGGCAGTCGCCACCCCCTCTTCAAGTAACAAACAAGCTTCGTTCAACCAAGGCACGAAAAACCGGTTGACAACAAAACCTGGCCGATCTGCACAGACAATGACAACTTTGCCAAGTGTTCGGCAATATTGAATCACCTTATCGATAGTGTCCTGCGTAGTTTTCGTTCCAGGAATGACCTCAATGAGTCTGTTTTTTGCAGGGTGATAAAAAAAGTGTAAACCAATAAATCGATCAGGTCTTCCACTTCTTTCTGCTAATTCATCAATGGATAGCGAGGAAGTATTTGAAGCGAAAATACAAGAATCATCGCAGTTTTCATTGAGTAAATCAAAAACCTGAGCCTTTACTTCTAAATCTTCGAAGACGGCTTCAATCACGAGGTCGGTTTGTTGAGATGTATTTTCTACCCCTACCACACTTGAAATTCGGGATTGAATTTCCTCGACTTGGCGGGGTCGAAAAATCCGCCTTTCAACGGCTTCTGAAAGAAATTCAGCGATGATTGATTCTCCTCTCTCAACCCATTGTTGCTCTCTATCAACCATTTCTACCAGAAAATGTTCTTGTGCAGACTTTTGGGCAATACCAGAACCCATATTTCCAGCACCGATAATTGCTACCCGTTCAATATGTCCCATAATGCTCCCATGAGATACAGCACATCAATTAAACGCTTAATTGATGAAACATGGATGATGAAAAAAAGCAATTGTATTCAAAAAGACTCCACGCCTCGTAAACCTATGTCCGAGAGAAAGGTTGCCATCATTACTGGCGTTACTGGACAAGATGGTTCTTACCTTTCCGAACTATTGCTAGAAAAAGGATATGAGGTCTATGGGCTTGTTCGACGAACAAGTCAGCAAAATCTTGGAAGGAGTTTGATCAATCATCTCATGGACCACGAGCGCTTTCATCTCATTAATGGCGACCTCACCGATCAATCAAGTATCGATAATGCCGTACAAGAAATTCAACCCGATGAATTTTACAACCTAGGTGCGCAATCCTTTGTTCCTGAATCTTGGCGTTCTCCTACGATGACTGCAGATGTAACCGGATTGGGTACACTTCGCTGTCTTGAAGCGATTAAAAGAGTGAAACCAGATTGTCGTTTTTACCAAGCAGGTTCATCTGAGCAATTTGGCGAGGTCCGAGAAATCCCACAAACAGAAATGACACCATTTTATCCCCGCTCTCCTTACGGTGTAGCGAAAGTTTTTGCTTATGAGATTACGAGGAATTATCGTGAATCATATGGGTTATTTGCTTGTACAGGCATTCTTTTCAACCATGAAAGCCCCCGAAGAGGTTTGGAGTTTGTAACTCGAAAAGTGACCATGACTGTAGCAAGAATTGGTCATGGTTTGGATGAATGTTTATGGATTGGAAATGTACTTGCAAAGAGAGATTGGGGATATGCTGGTGATTATGTTGAGATGCAATGGAGGATGTTGCAAGAAGAAACCCCTCAAGATTTCGTGATCGCAACAGGAAGGACGCACAGTGTCAAAGAAATGATCAATCTTTCATTTGAGAGAATTGGCATGTCACTAGAATGGTCTGGCGAAGGAGTGGATACAATTGCGACCGATAACAACGGCGTTGTACGAGTTCGTACGAATCCAAAATTTTTCCGCCCAGCAGAAGTCGACCTCCTCATAGGAGATTTCTCACTTGCTGCAGAAAAGCTAGGATGGGAACCGAAAACAACCTTTGAACAATTGGTTCAGATGATGGTCGATAGCGATATGAAAATTGTAGAAGAAGCCCTTGCAAATGGGCTTACACCACCGGTTCCACCGGCTTAATTTAGTAACAATTGCATGATTCTATTTGCTAAATCAATTGGCTTCAGCCCCATCGTCTCAATTCGATTTCTTCCTGATTCAGCCCAATTTGCCCTTTTCTTGGGGTCCGCTGCTTCTTGTAATGCACGATGCCATTCTTCGACATCTTCTCTTTCGATTAACCGTCCGCAAATCCCATCAGTGATCGTATCTTGAAAACCGCCCTCGTTTACAAAAATGGCAGGAGTGCCAACAGCAAAAGCCTCGATTGGAGTAAGGCCAAATGGCTCTTTATGTGCCATACTAACAACTGCCCTTGCATATCGCATGATTGCTGCCAATTCATTTGATGGAATTCTTGGTGCAATCCATATCGGAACACTGTTTCGGTTTGCGTGTTGTTTTATTTTTTCAAGTGTTTTCGCATCACCTCCACCAATATGCGCTAAGGAGAGTCCAGACCCCTTGAGCATAGAAATCACCTCCCAAATGCCTTTGGCCCATGAAGCGGTTCCAACGTTAACGACATAGTCTTCAGAAAATTGATCTTTGATTGGATTCTTGGAACCATCATCAGTTGGTGAAAACTCATTGAAATCGACGCAGGGCCACAAAACACTGGGATCGATATCGTAAACTTCATGTGCACGCTTTGCCGAAAAATTTGAATTTCCACTTATTGATGTGTTTTCCGTGTAAAAAAAATCTCGAATAATTTTTTGATCATTTTTTCTACTTCTTCTCAAAATCAAGGAAGTCATCCACCAAGGGCGTTTGAATCCACCGGTTATGGTTCTGTGGAGACTGTCTTCATGTAAGCCACGATGTGGCTCGTGTAATTGTAAATGGATTCTTTTGTTGGGGGGAAGGTTTTGGATGAATCCTAGATAACCATCCCCACTTACCAAGTAGATATACTGATGTTCATCCAAGGCCTTTTCTAAGCCATCGCATGATTTCCACTCCTTTCTTGCACTTTTTCTGACCTTGTCAAAAATAGCGGCAAAAAGTCCGGCAGGAATTTTCCAAGGAGCAGCAGGTGTAAGCAATGCAATACCGTTCGCATCGCATACTTTTTCTAATTCAGGGACTGATACGAGTGTAGTAACTGTGAGCTCGAAATGTTCTTTCAAATATGGAATGACACGCAGAAGGTCTCTTTCAGCCCCTCCCATGGTTGCAAAACTGCCTTTGGCAATCAACAACTTAGGTTTTCCATCGCTCACGTGCAAGTTAAGACATTCAACTATATCTGTTACATGACGAAAAGCAGTTTTTTTCTTACTTTTTTATACTCATGAGTCCAGTTCGCTTATGGGTAAAACCTCATCCCAGTCCATGCACAGGGTTCTGGTGGCAAGAGGCGGTGCCCTCTCTGCAAAATCTGGACTCGGAGGAACACATACACGATTCCTTGACTTGCTAAAGAGTGGTAATGTGGAAGGATTTCATTGTGCTGGAAGCCTTGAGTATGCCCTTACAAGCAACCCACTAAAAAAAGGATTTTTGAGATGGTTTTCGCATCCAAAAAAGGTACGAAAGGCAATCTCACAACAGAAAATTGACCTTCTTCATATCACAGACCAAGAACAAGCACATCTCATACCCCAAAATGCTAACATTCCCGTTTCAGTTTATGTTCATGATTTGTTTCACATATTTCCAACAACGATGAACATTGATGGTGAAGTCATTGAAATCGGAGATCAAAACCCTGGATTTTTGAGGAAAAGAGATTTGAGAAATTTGAGAACTGGATTAAGCCGAGCAAACCTTTTGCTTTGTAATAGTGAAAGCACGAAAACTCAAGTTGAACAAAATTTCCCAAACATTCCAGCAATTGCATTACCTTTTTCTATTGACATCCAAAGATACAATCCCCAAATCAATGCTTTACCATTTCCTGATTGGTTCGATAAGTCTTGTCAGAATATGTTACTTGTGGGAAGTGAAGAGCCAAGAAAACGCATTCCATTCCTAATTCGCACCCTTGGTTCTCTTTCTGATGAGGAAAAATCCAAATTCATCATTCACAAAATCGGCTTTGAATCATCTCCTAAATCAAGAGAAAAAGTTGAGCAATTGGCTCGAGAACATGCAGTCCAATTGAACTGGATTGGAGGAGTGGATGAGCATGACTTGATTGCATCATATCAACATGCAAATGCTCTATTGTTCCCATCTGCTGCGGAAGGATTTGGCTTACCAGTGGTTGAGGCTATGGCTGCAGGAACGATGGTATTGGCTTCAGATCTGCCTGCACATAATATGCACCTTAGGGAAGAATTTCTTGTTTCTGCGGAAAATCCCGATGCTTGGAAAGAAGCCATTTCTCGCCAATTAAGCGAACCCCGAGATGTATCTGAACTTATGATAAAAGATGCGCAAAGATACAGTGATGACTATTTTTGTAAACAACTTTCTGAGGCTTGGAAGCAATTATTTGAGAATAAAATCAGATGACAGGAAGATGCTTGACCGGTGGCGCAATGCCTAAATCTTCTGGGAAATACATTTCAGCCTCAGGCACTTGAATTGGGATAATTTCGGTTCCAATGAGGGCCACACGAGAAGGACGGCTTTCGTCAAGGACCTGGCGATTTGTGAGGGGCGCAATTTCATGAGAGAAGGCCATGATGTCTTCATGAGAAGGCATGTTACTTGCCGCAAGATTTTCCTGACTATGTCCAACATGCACATACCCTTTTGTTTCAATATAATCTGGGTCGGCACGATTATCGAGTTCTGCAAATTCACGAATGTGCTCATGTGACATATTTTTTCCTTTGATGAGTGTATGACGACATACGGTTCTCGTATCAAGAGATGGCATTAAATCAATAGTCTGCTCAAACTTTTCCCATGCCCCTTGGTTCCATTTCGGTTTACAAATATCATCAAATACGGTTTTGTTTGGTGCATCAACGCTTACGTACAATTGAGTTGGTAGGGTATCAAGGTTTTCGATGACTTTTGGGAGGGTTCCGTTGGTAACCAACATGGTTGTCATTCCGTGTTTGTGACACAATTCCATGTATTCTGACAATCTTGTATACAAAGTAGGTTCACCGTTGAGAGAGATGGCTACATGTTTAGGGTTTTGAGCATCGAGCCACTTTTCTCGGGGGACTTTATCATTCCCTCCAAAGCCAGAGAGGAGTCGACGTTGTGCCCTTACAGACTCGTAAAGTAGGTCTAGGGGATCCTGATCAGTTAATTCTAATGTGTCCATATGAGGCTCTCTCCAGCAATAGGTACAAGCCAAATTACATTGGTCAACCACAGGCGACATTTGCATGCACCCGTGACTTTCAATTCCATAAAACCGGCCTTTGTAACACTGCCTTCCTCGAAGAAGAGATTCCTTTGTCCAGTGGCATGTTTTGACACCACCATGTTCACCGACAATGTGGTAGCGTTGTTTCTGCAGTTTTGCTTTCAATTTTGGATCCATTATCCTCACCTCTGAGTCATTCACCACTGTTGCAGAGCGGTCGGGAGGTGACTCGAGCACTTGACCCTCGAGTGATAGCGTTATCAAACCATTGATGGTGTGTATAAAAACATCTGGTTTAATTTATGCACTTTAGTGTTGGCCTCCACAACAAGCGTTGATATAGGTCCGGTGTAGAATTTACACTGATAACATGGATAAAGAACTCGCACAGTGGGTCGAAGAAGTAATGGACGAACAACAATATCGAGATGGCATTTTTCGAAATAATTTCAGGAAAATGCTTCATGCTATTCGTGATTTCAGACAACAATTGGGAACGAGAACAGCTCTTGAGATACAAACGGAGGTTGAGTCATGAGTGATCAATGGTTAGATGATTATGTGACGACGGCTTTGGATAACCAAGTTTATCGTAACGGCATCCGGTGGTTTCCAAGCCTTCGATCGGTGCTACACCGAATGACATGGGGCTCTAAAATCACCAAGAAAACGCAGTGATTTGGTGATACCAAAGGAGAAACCTCTTGTCTAATTAATGTCGGGGTCTTGGAAGCACTATGGCAAACCAAGAACAAGCAGGGGCTTGGACCAAGGCTTTTGAATCG
>MDTD01098491.1_pt1 | contig 10739 bp, 8 predicted proteins | sample 811221 | NCBI WGS metagenome assembly MDTD01 (sample SAMN05326646, study PRJNA326480) | marine metagenome | isolation source: seawater | place: Pacific Ocean: South West | collected 2011
ATGATTACAGCAAGCTTTCAAACTAAAAATTGCTCCGCTTTTTGCACCGCTAATCAATCTATTAATACAAACTTAATAAATTAAAATGATTTTCTGATTAGAAAAAACTTTTAAAAATAATTAAAATTGATTTTTAAAAATTAAATCTGATAGATAAGAATTTAGTCTGTTATTCATCCAGAAGTGATTCAAAATATCCAGGAGATTGAGGTAGTTCAGTTCTATTTTCATGAAAATAGGGACACCAAGACCTACAAGTCGTTGTAATCAAATATGGTCCGTGCCAGAATCTCTTATGATTATTTATTTTAACTTTTCTAGTTCCACCATTTACAGATTCTTTATATTCATAATAATATCCTTTATCACTTTCATGTATAAATTTAAGAGCCTCTGCCAAATATTTTCCATCTCTATCATATTCATACTGCTTACTACTATTAAAATACTTTTGTTGAAATTTTGTAAATGACATGCTAGTATACTTTGAATATCTTCCATTTGTTGGTTCATATTTTAAGTAATTGTATAATCTTTTCTGATTCCAAGTATACTTAAATTCATTTTGCCAACAGGCTTCAGGCCCTAAGGCTTTTTCTTCTACCCCATCATTGTCACAATCCATATAACATCCATATTCTTTAAAATAGTCTCCATTCTCAACCATTTCTTTCCAAAGAAATATATCGTGCCTCAATAATTCCCCTCTATTCAATTTTCCTTGAGCAATATTAATAACAGATTCTCTCAAACTGACAGCATGATCATCAATATTATACCAAACAAATCCATCACAGGTACGAATCTTTTCTAATGAGTTATAGTATCCTTTTTCCACAGCTTTTAATCTAGATGAAAGTTTAGGGTGAGTACTATTATAATCATTAGAATTATCTGAAATCTTATAAAATAAACTTTGAGCTTCTGATAAAGTATATCCCATTCGATTCATTATAAAACCAACTTGCTCATCACACTCTAACTCTCTGGATCTATTTTCTTTATTAAATTCCGTTATACTTTTTTCTAATTTCCATTTATAATCAGGTCCTCCACCAACACCTTTAACTCCTCCCTTGCCTTTCAAAACAAAATGATTTTCTAGAAAATGTGCTAATTCATGAATTATAACAGCCGCAATTTCATGTGTTTCAAATTCTTTTAAAGTATTTGGGTTAAGTGCAACGACATAAGTATAATTTGTTCTATAAGCACAAATATCTAACTTAGTACATTCTAATAATTTTATTTTTTCGTAAGCATGATGATATGATTTGTAATGTTTTTTGATATCATTAAAAATTGATTGTATCTCTTGACTAACTTTTGGAGAATTATTAGGCCAACAAAAATTCTCCTGATAATAATTTATTCCATTTAATTTACAGCTAAACTGTTGTCCTAACGCAATCAAAGGCACGCATAGTAATATTAGTAATAGTTTTTTCATACTACAATAATACAGAAAAATTATGAGAAATAAGAAGAGAAAAAAGTCGGGGTAGCAGGATTACAACCTACACTCTATTTACATGATTACAGCAAGCTTTAAAACTAAAAATTGCTCCGCTTTATGCACCACTAAGCAATCTACTAATACAAAAATTAAGAAAAATATCTCTATTACTTTCCTAAACTTTTAATATATTCTAATTCCTGTAAAGCTACTTTATCATTAGGGTTGATTGAAATAATCCACTCTAAAATTTCTTTAGCTTTCTCATATTGTTTAAACTCAATCTCAAGATACGCTTTTCTTCTCCAAAGAAATAAAACATATTCTATATTTATATCACCTTGTTCCTTCTCCATTTCATAACGTAACTCTTTCTCAGTTATATAAATTGATCTAAAATCTCTATTAGCTATTAGGCAATTTATATACTCCATTACATATTCTTCTCTTTTATCATTGTCATAACAATATTCAAGATGATAAAGAGCTTTTTCATAAAAGCCTAATTCATAATAACACCAGCCTATTAGATAGGAGCATTCAGTAAACAGTTTTGTTTTTTTATTATTCCACTCTTCTCCACTCCACCATTGTTGAGAGAGATACTTATGGACATTCTCAAAATACTTAATCGCATCCCAGTATCTTTTTTCTTTTAGAACAGCCTTTCCGCTATAGAAATCCTGTGAAATATCAGGATAAGATATCATATCTAGTAAATGTTTATCTAAATAAGAAAGAGAGTCATAAGCTTCACGATCTACTTTCTTTAATATCTCTTGCATTGTATTCTCATATAAAGATTTATTAATTTCCCTATTTCTAACATCATGTGTCATTAAAATTGAGAAACTTTCTGGTTGTGGAGAAATTCCTGACTTACCTCTTTCTAAATGAATTGTAGGCTTACAAAATGTAGCATTAACATAAAAAGCCTTATCTCTTAATCCATATGGATATGATAAGTGAATTATTAAGATAGCCTCAACTTTTGATATTGATTTATCGTTCATTTCCTCAGGATTAGTAGCGTATCTATCCCTATAAGACAAAGTAATAACTTCATTAGCTGATAATCCTGAAACACCTCTTTCTTTATACGATCCTTTTCCATTTAAATTATGGTATCGATTTAAAAGATTGTAATTCCAAATAGAATCAATGTCTGAAATTGTTATTAGTTTGCCATTATTTATAGACAGAATACCAACTTCATCTTTTCTGATATGTAATAAATCGTTTAAGATATCACCAAGCTTGACAGGGTTGTCATCACTTGATGAAAACTGATATTTTCCTGATTGATGTTGAAATTCTAACTCACGTTGCATCCATGAAAGTTCCATAAAATCTTTCATGTCAAAAAATGGTTTGTAATTTAGCATCAAATCTCCAATTAATCTATTCTCTTCTACTGGCATTTGACGACCCATATCAGATAAACTAGATCTAACATTCTTAAAAACAGTTTCAATAGTAATATTCTCTTTCAGTAAGTTCTTTGATAATTCCAAACAATATGCTGAATTCTCTTTATCTCCATCGGAAGCAACCTCACCATAATCAGTAGAATATGCAATAAATGTTCCTGACGGCCCATTAATTTTAGCTAATCCTTGACCTTGTATTGAACGAGTCCAAGTATTTTCAAATGGATTGTTTCTGCATGCATCTAACACCAAAATAGTAGTTTTGTTTTCAGCTCCACCCTTCAGATATGACATTAGTCTATTAACTGGAATGCAATAATCTATAACATCTTGTGTTCCTCTCAGTTCTACCTGAGTTGGAACTAAATAATTAATGCCATCAACTTGAATTCCATGTCCAGCATAATAAATCATAAATACATCAAAAGAATCAACTTTATTATGAAAATCTCTAATCACATCAATAAAATCATCTCTGGTCTTTAAATTATAAGACAACATGACCTCAAAATCTAATTCATCTAAAGTTTCATAGATTAATTTAGCGTCATTTACTGGGTTTTTTAATTCTCCCTTATCATAATCTGAATTACCAATAACCAATGCTAACCTTTTCTCATTCTGAGAAAAAACTAATAAAGGAACAAATAATAAAAGTAGTAATAGTTTTTTCATGCTACAATAATACAGAAAATTATGGGAATTTTTAAGAGAATATATTAGGGTCAGCTAATCAATCTACTAAAACAAACTTAAGAAAATAATTGGATTTTTTTGTTTTCCATTTTAAAAAAAAGAGTATTTATTTTTTAAGTAAGTTTGTTGTAAAATAAATATCAACTATGGAATTAAATGAAAAAATTGACAAGTTCAGAAAAAGTGGTATAACAGTAAGTATTATTACTTTCTTAGTTTTTCCTGTACTACTATATCTATTAAGCAAAGAAATAGCTAGTGGTAATAAAGAATTTGGTAATGAAAATTTTCTAAATTTCTGTTCTTTATTCTGGATGTTACTCAGTACTTTGTTATGGATATCATTATTTAATAAACTAAAGTAAAGATATACGGACATTAGTACTGGTAATCAGTAAATTCTTCTAAAGAAGGTTAGATTTTTGTAGAGAAAAAAGTTGGGGTAACAGGATTACAACCAATAAAAAATTAATTTCTAGCAAACAATCTTTATTCAAAGCTGATTAGAAAAACTTTTATAGATAATTTATTCAGCTGCGTCTACAAAATCATCCAGAGAAATATCAATAGACATATTATTCAGAGAATGTATCACTAATATTCCAACTATAATTAAAGGAATAAAGATAATGAGTAACAGATTTCTATAAAACCTTTTTCTTTTTTTTACATCTTTAGGAATTGGTTTTGAAAGATACCACAAAATTGACCCTAAATAAGATAGAATTAAAGTAATACCCAATATTGGACCATAATCTGGAGAAGATTTAGAAATAATTTCTGAATGATTAAATACCTCATTGTTAATATTATTAATTGGGAACGATGCATAACTTACATTTGTAAGAGATACTAGAATAAGTAAAAATAGATTTGTTTTTTTCATAATACAAAGAAAAAAAAAGAAAAAAGAAATATTATGCAAAGCATAATAAATAAAAAATCCGTATTCCTTTAAAATTTGGAAATAATTTTATTTACCAATCAACACAAAAGCACCCCAATAATATGGGGAAGAATAACCTTCTGTATTTTTTATTGTGATTTGAGCTTGTTTAAGAGATTCTCTTTTAGTCATTCCTCTTTCTATCCAGTTTGTATAAAATGTAGTCATTAACATCTGAGTTGCTTCATCATCAACTTTCCATAGGCTCATTATAACATTTTCAGCTCCCGCCTCTAAGATACTTCTTTGTAATCCGTAAATTCCTTCTCCACTCACAAAATCTCCTACACCAGTCTCACACGCACTTAGAACAACTAATTCAGTCTCTGTTAAGTTTAATTCACGGGCTTCTAATGAAGTTAAAATCCCATTATCCTCAGCTAAAACCTCCCCTCTTATTGTGTTTTGAGCTCCCGATAAGAGCAATCCTGAACGCATCAATGGATGTTTATAATCTGTATTGTTCTCAACACCCATTAATTTCGCAATTGGATCATATTCATGTTCCTGTTCAGGAAAGAAAAAACCATGAGTAGCAATATGCATTACTCTGGGTGAGTTCACCTCCTTTATTTTTGTCTCATTTGCTAAAGCACCCTCAGTTAGAGATACTGACCAATTATTATTCTTAAATAAATTATTTAGAGCATTAATCTCTATACCAGTACCTGGCAACTGACTTATACCAGACCTTTCCAATTTCTCAAAATCAACTAAATCCACATCTCTTGTGACATATGTCTTATCACTTATAAATGTTACATCTGATTTACTTAGGTCAAATTTAGGATTCCCCACAATCTCAATATTATTATTTTTATATAAACTAGGATCTGAAGTCTTATTAGATATAAAAGCTCTTGCGCTTGATACTATTCTTATGTCAGCTGTCTCTAAAAGATACTTGCCTTTATCTACATCAAATAATGTAGCAATACTAATATTATTATAAATTCCATCAGGGGACAAAAATATTGTTTTATCATATCCTACTTTGTCAATAATCTTCTTCATAAAGAAGTCATAACTTCTATTGTCAATATTGCTGTAATCATCGTTGACAAAAGAGCTATAGTATGGAAGAAAACGATCTTCAAAATTATCCTGATCATCTAACATAATCAAAGCAGGATCATTATCTGGAGAAATCACTATAGCTGTATAAAATATGCTATCTGTGTATCTTAAGAGAAAGGTTTCATCAATTCTATTTATTCTAATAATTTCAACATAACACTCACTTTCAGATAAATTATCCTTAATTAACTCGTAAGCAGTAAAATTAGGGCTTTTAGATTCAGTACTGTAAAAGTAATTCACAATTAGTTTCTCTAAATTTATTATTTCTTTATTCAAAATATCTATATCATCATTACTCTTTCCAATATCCAATGCAGTAAAAAGATCTTCTCTCTTATTAGTTAATTCTTCTAATTGTGAAATAAGTATTCTATCTCCTGTTTTATTTACCTTTTCAAACAATCTTTTATTTGAATTTTCTAGAAGAAATGACCTAATAAAGGATCTCCTATTAATTAATTCTATTAAATAATCTATTGATATATCATTTGTCAAAAGAAAAGAATTAATCCACTCATAATCATCTATGTTATTAGATATTAATAATGACTTTTCATTATCACTTAAAAAGAGAGATCTTGTGATTATATCTTGTTCCTTTCTAGATATAATATTCATTTTTTTCTGGAAAGATTCATTTGAGTTATTCCAATCAAAATCTGATTCTGAAATCCATTCCTGAGCTGCAATATTACCATACTCTACTGATTTATCAAGATAATGAAAAAATTCATCGTATAATAAATTAGCCTTTTTAGCACTATCTAAGTCATAGTAATACAGCCCCTGGAAGATTTTTGACATAGATATAAAATAATAAATTTCTCCAAAAAAATAATTGCTCTGAAGATCGAGTTCTTCCATCAATTTTAAGGATTTCTCAAAGAAGCTATTAGCTTTTTCTGCAGATTCTATTTTCAAAGGTTTTTTGTATAATAAGTTTAGACCTTTATACTTATAGAAATCAACTAAAGTCTTATCATCTATATATTGATCATAATGATCAACAATTTTCTCCGCAATTTTAATATATATTTGCTGTTCACTATAATTATTGGTAGATACCGACAAATCAAATAATATTTGTAGATATAGCTTATAATCTCGTAATTGAGAAATTGTAATAGCATCTAATATTTCAAAACATTCTAACAATATCTTTCTAGATTCCTCAAAATCCCCATTTCTAAGTGCTATTTCATGTTCAATATATTTAAATTTTATTGCATCTTCAGTCAAATCCAAATCGTATCTCCTTATTATTTCTTTAGCAGGTGTTAGATATTTGAGAGCATCAGACTCGTTAGTATAATCTTTTAATATTGAATAATATATGTGTAATCGTCTTGGATCATACAGATCATATCTTTTTAAATGTGCTTCAGATAACTCTATAGTTTTATCTGAAAAAGACACATCTGAACTGTATAGTAATAAAAGGAGATTTTCTTCCCAAAAAGTTATTTTATCAAGATCATTCCCAACAAGAATCTCTGCTTTCTTTATCAATTCATTTATTTCCAATAAATTTCTGTCGTGCAATTGATATTCAAAAAATTCTAATAAAATTGAAAATAGTTGTATTTCAGTTGGTTTAAATATAGTAGACCAAGATGTTGTATTTGAATTAATTATATTTTTTGATTTGTCTATTAAATTAGAACAATCTTTAAAAGACAAATGACCTCTTTGGTATAGATCAATGACGTTAATATAAATCTGAATTTCTAAAAACTCGTTATTAATCGTCTTCATTATATTATCATTCATAGCAATATCTACAGCCTCCTTATATTTAAATTCTTCTATTAATGAACGTACTTTAATATAATAAAAATCATCATTTCTATTGTTATTTCTCAGCTCTAGATACCTTCTTGCATGATAATCAGATTTAATATTATCATCTCTTCCTACATCAAAATTATGAAATAATTCTAGATGCCAATCTGCTAACGTTGTATCTGGTATACATTCACATTTTTCTGCATAATCTACACCAAGTTTATAATATCTAATAGACTCGTCATTATCTCTTAGAAAGACATCATAAATCTCTGAAATATCTATATATTGTCTAACTACTATTTCATGATCTGCTCCATATCTTTCTATATAAATAGGTAATTGAGAAAGTTCTATTTCAACCCACTTTAAATATTGATCAGTTCTTTTATAATAAGTTGCATAACCATGAAGAATCTGCATAGCGTACATTTCATGAGAATGATCACATATAGAATCCGCATAATCTAATAGATCTTTAGCCTCATCAAACATCTTTAAATTACAATATATAAGATTTGCCCTTGCAACGCAGTCATACAGAAAACTGTCATCTGTATTTTTCCACCAATTCTTATCAGTGTGTCTAATCAAAAGTGACTGATAATCAGCGGTTTTTAAACTATCTGGAAACCAATTCTCTTGCGTTATTACCAATCTTCTATAGATGTCATATTTATATAAATCTATATTTCTTTTATGGTTTTCTATGTATTCATTTGGAATAATATCTTTGTAAACAGAAACTCGTGACATTTGAGAAACAATTTCCAACTCTTTTAAAGAGTAAAATTCTATCTTATCTATTTCCTCCTGTGTACATCTATCAAGTTTTAAATACTTCTTGAAGTTAAAATACAAGTTAGATAAATCATTATATTGGGAACGTAAAAGAGCAATATGAATAGTATCATTATCAATATTTAAATTAATACTACGATTATACGAATCTATAAATAGATCTACCTTACCTGCATCTCTTTGAGATTTTCCTAGCCATGAGTAAAGAAACATAAGTTTACGGTTATTTTTCTTCTGTTCTTCTTCCCAAATTTTAATAGATTCTAAAAAATTTCTTTCGCTTAATAAGAAATCTTCTTGTCTATATAAAAAAAGTGCTTTTCGATATAAATAATCAGCATAAACTGTATCTAACTTATATCCTTGAATCTCTACAAGACGTTCTGTCTCTTCTAATAAATCATGAGGAATATCACTACTGTTTCTAAATAAATAAATTAATGAATCTGAATATTCTTCCCATGTTTGACTATATGACACAAAAGGAGATAATAAAAGAAAAAGAATAAATAGTCTTTTCATACTACAATAGTAATAAGAATTTCAGGATTATCTTTAATCTAATAATAGAATTCTAATAGACTTTATGAGAAGTAGTTCATATTACACATAAAATACGAAAAAACAAGAGTGCTAACTATTACGTAGTTAATATTTGGATAAAAACAATGAATATGATTACATTTGTTCAAACATAAAAACTTAGAATTATGAACAAATTATTACTATTTTTAATTTTATTATTCCCTATATACTCACTATCTCAGGATTCTGAAAGAGTTTTAGAAATTGAAAGAATGTATTCAAAAATAATTATAGATGAGATTAATACAGAGTGTTATGAAGTTCAATGGAAAAACAAAAACCTTAGGGCTTACGGCAGAGATTTTTGCAATGCCTCAGAATGCATATACTCTAATGACAACAAAAAGATTACCATTAGCTATTTTTTACCAAAATCAAAATATGATATCAATTTAGAAAACGCAATAACTGTGAATTATTTTTTTAATAACAATAACTTATTTTTTTTAGAAATGAATGAGATTAAATTAATTAGAAATCAAGATGGTAGAGAATACAATCCAATGAAACCAAATTTTATTAAAATCAAAACAAATATTTATTTCAAAAAAAATGGAGATGTTGAAAAGTTAATAATTGTAAATAAAAAGTTTTTAGATGGTGAACAAATATCAGTAATTGAAGACTTAGTTGAGGATGAAAAGAAAATTAAAAGTAAAAAAAGAAAAGCACTTAAATATTTAGAAATCGCAAAAGAAGAATTAAACAAAACAGAAGATGAAAGAGAAAAAGATAGAAAGATTCATAAAGAGCAAGATATCAAGAATATGCAAAAACAAATGGAAAATGAACATATTATGAGTGAAATTGGAGAGTTTAGCCTAACTCAGGCTTTTAAAGACGCAAAAGCACTTGCAGAATGCGCTTGTAAATTCCAAAATGATTTTAATAGTAATATAGAATTTGAAAAGTGTCAGAAGATTGAAAAACAACTTGTAAAGAAAGCTGATAATGCAAAAAATAAAAATATTCTCTATGAGGCAGAGGTAATATTTCAACAATTGATTGAAGATTGTAACTAAGAAAACATAAAAAAATGAAAAAACTACTATTGATTTTAATGATAACTCCTATGTTATTTATTAGTTGTAACAAGAATGACTATACAATTAATGAAAATGCACTAACAATAAAATATAATGGTTTGATAAATGGTTTCAAAATCAAAATCATTTGGACTCCAAGAAGCGAGTATGAAGGTTATATTGGTTCTGCAACCATTTTATTAACAAATACAATAACAAATAGAACATCATACATAATAAATAATTACTGTTCTATTGAAAATGAGATTATAAAGAAGATTAAAATAATAAATAAAGGCAAGTACTTAGGTTTAGAAAAAGATTATAATTTTAAAATTGATTATGATCCTAATTATTCTTCATTTCATTTTTTAGACATTAATTTTGATAACAAAAAAGAATTACTAGTCTATAGGTCGGGACTAGGTCAAAGGGGTGGAAGCACTATTAAACTATATGAATATTCACTTGGAATGTACAGCGATTATCCTGATTTTTGGACTGAAATAAATTATGACCCGTTTAATTCATTGGATGATATGTCATATATCGATTTAGAAAATAAAAAAATTGAAATTTATGGATCTAATGGTGTATGTGCTGGAACATATGATGAATATATTTACAATAACCGTTGGATTTATTCCAAACGCATAGTTGAAAAAGAAATTGATTTTGAGTGCTACAATTATATATATAGTGTCCTTGATTCTGACATTAATCCTAAAGTAAGTTATAATTATGAATTAATATCAATTGAAAAGCAATAAACCAAAATGAAAAAACTAAATCAAATTTCTATAGCAATATTATGTGTTGGAGGATTTTTTAAACACAATTCATACCCTTATGCTAATATTTTAGTTTCGATAGGTTTTATAGCAGTTGCTGTTACATTAATTGCTATGGCATTTTCAAAAAACCAACAATAAATC
>MDTD01102180.1_pt1 | contig 10739 bp, 13 predicted proteins | sample 811221 | NCBI WGS metagenome assembly MDTD01 (sample SAMN05326646, study PRJNA326480) | marine metagenome | isolation source: seawater | place: Pacific Ocean: South West | collected 2011
AGTGCTGAATAAACAGCTATGCCCCTACGTGGTCTTGCTTCGGATGGGGTTTGCCATGCCGGGCCTGTCGCCAGACCCGCGGTGCGCTCTTACCGCCCCTTTTCACCCTTACCAGACAAAGCTTGTCTGGCGGTTTGTTTTCTGTGGCACTTTCCCTGGGGTCACCCCCGCTGGATGTTATCCAGCATCCTGATCCTGTGAAGCCCGGACTTTCCTCTGTCTGTAACAGACAGCAGCCATCCAGTCATCTGCTCCGACAAGCAGTTTTGCCTGTATATGTCAGTTAAGTCAATTCAGCGGCCGTTTAAGTCCTCACGCAGAATCTCCAGCTCAAGCCAGGCTTCTTCTTTTTCATGCAATCTCTGCTTATTCTGCTTGGTCTGTTCGGCTAGTTTCTTATACTTGTCCGGGTCTTGTTCAAATAAGCTCATATCAGACAAGCACTGCTCTGCTGTGTTTATCTGTTCTGTTAGTGCAGCGATTTCATCAGGCAGCTTTTCAAGCAGATAGGTCTGTTTATAGCTCAGTCTGTCTTTTGGCCTGTCTTCTATCTTTTTCTGGGTCGACTTCTCCTTGCCTGTTTTTCTCTGGCTGTTGTTTTTGTCAGCTTTTTTGTGTTGCTGTTTATCTAGCTGTCTGCGGCGGCGGTTGAGATAATCTGTATAGCCGCCAGCATGAGCAATGATGCGCCCGTTATCCTCAAAGGCCAGCAGTCCGGTTACGGTGCGATCCAAAAAGTCACGATCATGACTGACGATCAAAACTGTGCCATCATAGTCACAAATCACCTCCTGTAGAAGGTCAATCGTTTCCATATCGAGATCGTTTGTTGGCTCATCCAGCACCAGAAAATTATGAGGCTGTGCAAAGATGAAGGCCAGCATCAGGCGGTTCTGCTCGCCTCCCGACAGGGTAGAAACTTTCTGTGTCATCTTATAGTCATCAAACAAAAAATCACGCAGATAGCTGGTCACATGCCTGGGCTTGCCGGCGATTTCAACCGTATCCCCCCCATCAGGACACAAGATGGTCCAGGGGCTAGCCTGCTGCTCCAGCAAAGCGCGGTTCTGATCAAAGTAGCTGGGTATCAGACCATAGCCAGCTTTTACATGGCCGGCATCTGGGGCTAGCTCACCTAGCAGGGCCTGCACCAGAGTAGACTTGCCAACCCCGTTCGGCCCGACCAGCCCCAGCCTGTCACCCCGCAGAATTTTATGATTAAAATGCTGGACAAGCACACGAATCTGGTCTCCGGCGCCGACACTCAGGCTAATATTTCTGGCTTCCAGAACAACCTGTCCGCCTGTCTCTGCTTTGACAGGGTTTAATGTCAGTTCCTTGACCTGGGAGGGGGCCTGCCTTGCCCGCTGTAGGCGCAGTGCCTTCAAGTCGCGAAGGCGTCCCTGATTGCGTTTGCGCCGTGCACTGATGCCTTGATGTGACCAGCGTGTTTCTTCAGCAATTTTCCTATCCAGCTTATGCAACCGCACAGCTTCTTCTGCCAGAATAGCTTCAGACCAGTCTTCAAAATCATCGAACGCGCCTTGACGCCGCCGCAATGCACCTTGATTCAGCCACAAGATGCCATTTCCCAAAGCCCGGAGAAACGCTCGGTCATGGCTGATCAGGATCAGTGCCCCTTTACGAGTTCTTAGCATATTCTCCAGCCATTCAATTGTTGGCAGATCGAGATGATTTGTCGGTTCATCCAGCAGCAGCACATCCGGGTCACTAACCAGCGCCCGTGCCAGCGAGACTCGCCGCCGCTCGCCGCCAGACAGGTTATCTGTCATCTGGGCAGGGTTTAGACCAAGCTGTTCGATAATGGAATCAGCCTTATAGGCCAGTTTACGTCTGTCTTTGACAGACATGTGCGGTCCATCGTCTAGGCCGTTCAGAACATGTGAGGATAATGACATGCTGGCTTTGAAGGAGGGGTTCTGGGGCAGATAGGCAACAGAGCAATGAGGTGCGCACCAGCGGCTGCCTTCATCGGGTTCTGTAAAACCAGCGATCAGTTTCATCAGGCTTGACTTACCTGCCCCGTTGCGTCCGACAAAGGCCAGCCTGTCTCCGGGACTGACTGCCAGATCAACATGGCGCAGAAGCCATCTGTCCCCTATATTCAAGGCCAGATTAGATACTGATAACAAAGGCGGAGCCATTCACATTATCCTTCATAAATTTCCAGCATCAAATTTACCGTTCATACCGGTCTGCTGCTAGCAGCTCTTTTTCTGGACAAAAGGTCATAAGCATAGTTGATGCGGGCTAGCTTGTCTGTTGATACTTTGATAAATTCTTCTGGCATGCCTGCTGCGATAAGCTTATCTGGGTGGTGCTCGGCAGCTAGTTTTCGCCAGGCAGTGCGAACTTGATCCATGCTTGCCTGTGCCGATACACCCAAAACCAGATGTGGTGGCGGATTTTCACCTGAGTATATGTCCGACAAACGATTAAATTCATCTTCATCATAGCCAAAAACAGCTGCTACTTTTTGGAGATAATCCCATTCTGGATTAGTGATATGACCATCTGATCTGGCGATGGTAAACAGCAAATCCAAAAGCTGTTCTAAGATCGCGGATTTTGGCCCAAACAGGCTGACGGTCTGGCGAGCATATGCCTCAAAACCTTCCTGGGTCTGGCGGGCAAGGTCCCAGAACTGGCCAACCCTGTGCAGGTCACCTTCAGGGATTTGTACCCGTTCGCGAAAGCTTCTTATTTCAGCTACTGTTACCACACCATCAGCGCGTGCCATTTTTGCGGACAGAGCGATTACAGCAACTGTAAATGCAACCTTTTTGTTCTGCTCTGGGTTGATATGCCGGCGAAGCTGCTGTCCCGCTAGGGTGCCTGCTGCTGCGCCCAATAAGGCGCCTATTGGCCCACCAAATGCAAACCCAGTCGCACCGCCAATAATCAATCCCCAAATTGTCATTAAGAAGATGTCCCCTTAACGTGGAAAAGCTGATTGTAGGTCAGACGAAAACACATCTATACTGCGTCTCAAAGAAAAATTTTATCTTCGTGGTTATAGCGAGTAAAGCCTGATGACACAAATGCCGTCATTTGATTATCGTGGATTAAAATGTCCTTTGCCTGTGCTGAAAGCCAGACGTGTGCTAGCGCAGTCAGGCGATGGCGTGGTGGTTGAATTTTTGGCGGATGACCCAGCATCACCTCTTGATATCTCACATTTTTGTGAAGCAGAAGGCCATCAACTTGTCCGCTCTGATTCAGTGGAAAGCTATTTTGTTTATCACATTATTAAAGGGGAGTCGTAGTAGGCTGCCATCTACTGGCTAGAGAACAGATATGCTAGCATAAACCTTCTGCAGATAGATATTATAGCTAGTTCGCCTGTCAGTCGTTTCAAAATCCAGCCCCAGTTCTTTCGCTTTATCAAAAAATCCAGGTGCAGGAAGTCCGCCTCTGGCCTTTGAGACCACGACCGCAGCCCTCAATGGGCGGCCGCTCTGATGATCCTCGGCCATTAATTGCTCTAGCCATAAGGTCAGCCGGTGGATTTTATGTGGTCCAGTAATGTTTGCTGTCACCGCCAGCGATTTATAGGTGATTTGGTCTTTGTTTCTGATTACAGCCATGATCTTGGCACGGGCGTTTTGCTGCCAGGTTATAGGGTCTGATTTTATATTTATGCTTTTGTTTGTAATCATCTGTTAGTTTGTCTGATAATTTTTGAAAAGCCGCTTTTACTTGAGCCATGCGTATGGTCACGATAGTAATAGTATTATGATAGTTATTAGATCGTTTTTGTTCAATCTCATGTTTATTCTCAGCACAGTTCTCTTCACGGTATCTTTGCTGCCTTGCCTGCTGCGAAGGGACTGGACACGTGCAGCAGGTAAATTTTGGGGCTGGTATACAGCCTGTCTTTTGCATATTGTTGGGCTTCATCACAAAATACGGGGAGATGTCCAGAAGACGAAGCAGGTCATTTATGCTGCGAAACATCAGTCTGCTTGGGAGACGTTGGTCTTATACTGGGAATTGGATGCGCCGGTTATGGTGCTCAAGCGTGAATTGTTATTTCTGCCCATTCTTGGGTGGTTTTTTTTGCGCTCAGGCTGCATTGCTGTTGACCGTAAGGCTGGCATGGCTGCATTGAAAAAGCTACGCCAGCAGGCGGTGACTTCGGTATCTGAGGGTCGGTCATTGTTGATTTTTCCACAAGGCACAAGAGTTGCTTCAGGCCAAACTGTCCCCTATCAAGTTGGTGTGTTCGCACTTTATCAGGCCACTAGTCTGGATGTGGTGCCTGTGGCGCTAAATTCGGGCCGTTTTTGGGCGCGCAACGGGTTTATCAAGAACCCAGGTGTGATCACTGTCCATTTTCTACCTGCTTTAGCCCAGGGCTTGCCTCGGAGTGGTTTCATGACCAAGTTAGAAAATGATATAGAAAAAGCAATGCTGAGCCTTGATGAATGCGAAAAGCACAGAAGCAGGCGGTTTTTCTGAGATAGGTCCCGGAAAAGACGTTATATAGTCATTTTGGCCAGACAAACCAAAGGCGAAAACACATGGATGGTGAAAGTTTTGGCGGTGGACGCCAGAAAAATGTGCTTGGCGGCGCACTGATTCCCTGCTCTGTTGCACCAATGACAGGCTTTTTCCGCGATGGCTGCTGCCATACCAGCCCGGAAGATATTGGCAGTCATACTGTATGCGCTGTGATGACCGATGATTTTCTTAGCTTTAGCAAGGCAGCTGGCAATGATTTAACGACCCCCCGGGCCGAATATGGTTTTCCCGGCCTGAAACCGGGTGATAGCTGGTGTCTGTGTGCCGCAAGGTGGGAGCAGGCCCGCCGGGCAGGGGTAGCACCAAATGTCATTCTTTCCGCTACAAATGCAGCCTGTTTGTCTGTTCTGGCGTTAGAAGATCTTAGGTCACATGCTGTAAATCCGGAATCGCAACAATAAAACTGAAAATATTATGAGGGGTCAGCCATTTCGGACAATCCTGACAGGAATGTGTAGAAGTTGCGGGCAGGAACGGTGCTAGCCACTGGCGTTCTCCCGCCCTTTTAATTGAGAAAGAAGGGATTTATGTTTCAGGATCTGGATTTTTGCTTGAAAAGCTTCAGTCCATTTTGAACAAATTCAATGATAAAATTGTTACTTGTCAGCAAAAGGTCTTGGATACAACCTTAATATTGCGTTGCGTTGACTTTTAAAGCGTGCCTTGATGGGTAGGGGTGTCCCCTGATGAGTTGGGACCGGCTAGGATTACTCAAACAAAGGACACATTTACTATACGCAGATGCAGTAGTGCTGGACTTGTTAGGTTCAAGTTTCTAATGACTTTCCCAATTTTTTTTTAACTCTTTCCACAATGCGAGAGGTTCTTTTGGCTTTCTGATTCTCATTTATCGATGTAAAATTAGATGGTTAGCCTTAAAGACTAAGCAAGTCATCCTGAATAGTTAAAAAACTCAAAGCTGCATCTGGAAGGCTGTTTTTCCAGTCCTGCTGTGAACTGTCATCAGCATTATCTGAGATAAATTTGAAGGATTTAAGAGGGATCTGCTCTCGTTTTGCAATTTTGGCAAGCGCATAAAAATGCCATATCAACCTGGTCACAAGCAAGTTTAGGTGCAGATGTCAGTAAACGATCTGCAGTCTCGCATATCAAAGGGCTATCTGACAGAGTGAAACGTTCAGTTCCAGTTTCAAAAGGTGTGGAGCCAAGCGCGATGCCCAGTGGCCGCGCATCCATATCACACTGAACAGATTGCCCGACTTCAACAATAGGCGGGAGGCCAGTTTTGATCGCACCCGCCGTGCCGTAATTGATCAGCAGGTCTGGTTTTGTTTCTTTTAGTATAGCCATCAGATTGATACCAGCATTGACCTTTCCCACACCAGTATACAAAATTGTCCAGTCAGCAAGGCTAGTCGTTGGCAGTTCCTGTTCAAGAGCAACAATAAGCAGAGCACGTGATTTCATGGGATGTTGAGCATTTCAGCGGCAGTTTAAAAAAGTGAGATGTTTAAGAATGGTGAAAACTCAGGCACAGCAAATAAGTTTTGCTGCCCTGTAAAAGTTGAATTTAAAGAAGGGTGAGTATTATGAACATTCAGACACGGCATATTGGCCGGGATCAAACAACATTAGCATCTGTTGGGATTGGGGCCATGTCTTTTTCTAATTTCTATGGGCAGTGCAATGATGAGCAGGCGGATTCTATTCTCACTGCAGCAATTGAGCTGGGTCTCAATCATATTGATACATCCAATGTTTACGGGATGGGAGTTTCAGAACAGCGCATTGGCAGTTTTTTGGCTAAACAGGGCCGCCTAGCAACTGACTTCTTTCATATTGCGACCAAGGCGGGCATTTGCCGTGACCCGAACACAGGAGTTCGGTCCTTTAATAACGATGCTACGCATCTGGAAACAGAGCTTGATAAAAGCTTGGGCCGGATGGGTGTTGAACATGTTGATCTGTTCTATGTGCATCGTCGCCAGCCAGATATCCCTATTGAAGAGGTTGCTGGCAGCTTGGGCCGGCTTGTTGAAAAAGGAAAAATCAAGCAAATTGGTTTTTCTGAAGTTGCGCCATCATCTCTGCGTCGGGCGCATGCGGTGTTTCCTGTTGGGGCGGTTCAGTCAGAATATTCATTATCAACACGTGCTCCAGAGATGGGTCTGGTGCAGGCCTGTGCTGAATTAGGAACAACACTAGTGGCTTTCTCACCTGTCGGACGGACCTTGCTGACAGACAGGCCATTGACCTTTGAAGCTGCGCAAAGGCTTGACTTCCTGAAAGGCAACCCAAGATTTTTATCGCCAAACTATGAAGCGAATATTGCAGCTACTGAAGATTTCAGGGCCTATGCAGCGGATCATAATATAGCTTCGGCTAGCCTAGCAATTGCCTGGCTGTTAGCGCAGGGAGACCATATTCTTCCTATTCCCGGGACACGGTCTGTCGCCCATCTGAACGAGCTGGCAGCTGCTCGCGCCATTAGAGTAACCCAACAGATGCAGGAAGAGATCGAGGCTATATTGCCTGTTGGCTGGGCACACGGTGACCGCTATTCTCAAGCCCAGTGGGTTGGCCCGGAACGCTATTGTTGAGGATCGGCAGTCCCGCAGACTGCTGCATTTCAAGTGTCTTTGTTGATGTCCTGTGCTAGATAGGGACGATGAGCCCGCGTGATTATCTTCTCTATGCATTGGTGATTTTTGGCTGGTCAACAAGCTGGTTACCTTTGAAAGGACAGGTAGGTCTTGTAGCACCTGAAGTCTCTATATTATGGCGTTTTATGATTGCGGGGGCTTTATGTTTTCTTCTTGCTCGATTTAAAGGGCTTACCCTCAGATTTCCCATTCATCTTCATCTGCAGTTCGCTGCTTTGGGTTTGTTGATTTTTAGCACGAATTTTACCTTGTTTTACTATGCAAGCCCGCATTTAGCTTCAGGGCTTATGGCGGTTGTGTTCTCAACAGCTTCGATGATGAATATATTGATGGATGCAGGTCTCACCCGTACAGCACCTCACCCACGTCAGCTTTTTGCCTCAGCCATCGGGCTTGTTGGGATTGTCCTAATCTTTCTACCTGAATTGCGGTTGTCATCGGTCGCACTGCCTGCGTTGCTATTATGTATGGCAGGGACATTATGTTTTTGTATGGGAAATCAGGTGTCAGCTGCGCTGCAAAGGCAAAATGTAGCGGTGATCAGCGCGAGCGGTTGGGGTATGGTCTATGGGTGTCTTGTTTTAGCTGTATATGCGCTGGTCTTAGGCAATCCCTTTGTTATAGATATCCGTTTACCTTATCTTTCTGGACTGGTTTGGTTGGCGGTATTTTCATCTGTACTGACTTTTGCCTGTTATCTTACTCTTGTTGGCCGGATCGGCGCAGGAAAAGCTGGATATGCAACCGTGATTTTTCCAGTATTTTCCTTGTTGATTTCAACAGTATTTGAGCAGTATCAGTGGGGTGCGTTTTCCTTGGCTGGCATTTGTCTTGTTATTGCAGGGAATATGATGATGTTGCGCAACCGCTAATATGCAGGTTAGTTCTGCGCCTGTTTAGCTGGCTCAAACACTGGTTTTAATATTAGCTCACCGCGCCGGTTCTGGGTCCGGGCAAATTCAGATATACCGCTATATGCAAGACGTTCTTTGCCATAAGATATGGTCTTCAGCCTATCTTTTGGCAAACCGGATGTTCTAAGATGTTGTGCGATTACTGCCGCGCGGCGCTCACCAAGAGCAAAATTATACTCTCGCGTACCTCTATCATCACAATGTCCCTCAATGCGCAGGTTGAGTCGTTCATTTTCTGGAGCTAGCAGAAAGTTTGCTAGCTGTTTCAGCTGTTCTTTTTGCTTACCAGACAGGCTAGCATCATCAAGTGCAAAATAGATAGACCGTGTTAAATCCTCAATTAACTCTTCTCGTGTTAGCGTTTCAACTTCAACTTTGGTCTCAAGGTTGATCATTTCGTCTTTTGAAGTATCTGGATAAGTCTGTTCCTGTTCAGCCGGGGCGGCAGGGGTTTCAGGTTTCGGCTCAGCTGGAGGGTCGAAATCCTCAGAAACCAGCACCTCACTCTCAAAAACAAGTTGTTCAGGTTCGCGTGGATCAAGTCTGACCGATCCCTTTACAGCACAGCCAGCAAGGAGGATCAGGTTGAGAAGACTTAGCAAGAAAAGCTGGGGAAATGAGCGTGCAGACATACTGATCTTTCAGCCCTTCTGGTAATTACTTTATGAGGCAAACAGCAGATGATGCGACTTGAGCCAAACCATTGTTGTCACGCCGTGTGTCAGAAAAATACGGCAATCAGGATCAGGCCCAAGCAGACCAAAAGCTGTTTCTTCTTCTTCAGTCTCAGATTCAGCACCCTCAGGCGGTGGCATAAAAATACCGCCCTGACCAGAAGATCCACCCAGTGTAGCCTGAATTTTAAACATATCCTGCAACATAACAAGAATGATAACGACAGAAATATAAACTGTGTTAAGCGTGCAGTTGATGACTATAAATGTTGGCCAGACTGTCGTATAACAGCCAAAAAGAGCGCTGGTTATTAATAAGGCTTAGAGAATGTTGAGAGTAGGCATCAACTGGTTTTTATCTGCAGCAGTATTTGTGTTTGCGCTTGGAGGTCAGGCACTGGCTCAAACTGCAAGTAATTGCAAGGAAACAGACCCAAATCAGTTTTTCGCACTGATAAATGCTCAGGTTCAATCCTACATTGCTCCACTTGACAGAAATGGAAACAATCTTCTATCCGAAAACGAAATTTTTATCCAGAAATCAAGACATTATTTCGCAGAATTTAAAGATTTTCCGTCAATAACAATATCTATGGAGCGATTTGCCTCGGTAACTGAAAATAACCCTACTGCCCTGGAGAACTTCGAGAGCAAAATTACAGTCCTTGGCCCAAATTGTAGCAAATTGAATATGTACAGAAGCAGGTTGGTGGGCTCCTTCCCAGCACCTTTTGAAGAGATCATGGAATTGGTCGAACTAGGCTTAAGGACAGAAAATGAAGCAATTATTCAATTTTCAACTACACAGTTGACACCACAGGAAATTCAGTTCGAAAAGCTTATTGCTATATTATCAAATGACTTAGCTTTAGATGAAAATGTAGTAAATGCGATGATTTCTCAATCCCTTCGCAGTCAATTTCTCCCTCAAGGAGGTAAGATTGCACTGAACTCAATGTCTGAAATGGCTCTTTTGGGATTTTCCTCCATGGGTGGGCTAGTCGATAGTAAGGTGGGTCAGATATATGTGTTCATCCCAAAATCAGTTAATGGTATTAATAATTTACAAGAAACTGCAGTTTTGACATCAGATGCAAGACTTTATAACATAGCCGGCTTTGACCATGGCATTGCTAGTAAAGTGCTCAGCAGACTAGGTGTTCGAACTACGGTGGTGCATGTATCAGAGATTGCCACAAAGAAATTTGGCAACTGCAAGATTGATTTAGCTGGAAGGTGGATGCAAGTTGTAAGTGGAAAGAAGGTCAGAAGTTGTCCATTTATGGAATTGGTCCAAGTTATGTTGAAAGAAAGATCATATATTGGGACATATGATTACAAATTTCAGGCGGTCGTTTTTGATGAGATTACAAAAATTCTGGAATCAAAAAATATGTAACTAAACATATCCTGTTGATTTTTCAAATATAATTCATTTGAGCCTGAATTAAATATCCAATTTTCATATTAAAATTAAATATTTACTCAGATTGGTATGTTTCTTGTAAGTCGTAATAATCATTCAACTTACGAACTCTCTCTCAAAAAGGAAATATGAACATGACACATCAGGTCCTGGATATGAACGAAGCGCTGGTTGCTAAAATCCTATATGATTTTGATGGTCAGCTGCAGGCACGTTTCTCATCCAGCCTGTTTCAGTTCATTCTTGTAACAGATGAATTATCAGAGGGTATGTTTCATGAGACAGTGCGCCAAGTTTGGCATGATGCTGGCCCAGTGGGACTGCGTTCATATCTGAAGCGCGAGTTAGTCCTGCTGGAAGATTCTGAGTCATGCACCCATAAAAAACTCAGTTCATGAGCTAGGTTGCCGGCCAGGCTTGAAAGTTCCTGTCGCACTGGCAATAATGCGTCCATCAGGCGCAAACACTTCTCCTGAAGCAAAAAAAACAGACCGGCCACCGCCGGTCTTTCTAGCTGTTGCATAAATTTTGACATCGCCATTTGTCGCCGCGCTGA
>MDTD01132845.1_pt1 | contig 10739 bp, 6 predicted proteins | sample 811221 | NCBI WGS metagenome assembly MDTD01 (sample SAMN05326646, study PRJNA326480) | marine metagenome | isolation source: seawater | place: Pacific Ocean: South West | collected 2011
AAAAGAAAAACCTTATCTTCCTGAATAAGTTGGTTGGTACTGGCAATGGCTTTCTCCGGTTCATAGCCATCATCGCGGCTGATCAGTCGGATCTGCCGTCCATTGATACCCCCTGCATCATTAGCCTCCTTGAAAGCCGCCTCAAGTCCGACCTTCATGCCCTGCCCCAAAGCCTGAGCGGGTCCATCCAGCGCACAAGACTGACCCACTACAATTTCGGATTCCGAAACCCCGGGTGCCGCACACCAGGCGGTGATTCCTCCAAAGCAAACCATCATAACCAGAGCAGCCAGTATCCGTTTTGGCATTTCCATGGGTACGTCCTTCATGCTGATGTGAAAATAGACACTGTCAACACATATTGACAGAAAATAATAAGCACGAAGACGATTCGCATGGATCATGCCGTCAGCGTTTTCCATGCTGAAAGTCTACTTTTCAGCCTTCGGATCTTTAGGTGCACGGTGCTTGAATGACTGGATTACATGCTTCACCGCCCGTACCGGATGGTGCAAGGCCATCCGCGGCCCGGCAAAGCGCATCACCTCACGTACCTTTTCGCGCATCGCCGATTTATAGCAGTGAATCAGGCACTTGGAACAGGGAGGTTTATCGTCACGCAGCGAACATTTCTCAATACGCCGTCGTGCATAGGCCAGCAACGCCTGGCACTCTTCGCAACCAGCATCCCCTGCCTGAACATCAGCCTGCTCATCATGGTGATAATGCTGGCAATACATCCCCACCATCACTTGCAGGGTCTGGTATTCTTCCTCGATCTGCGCTTCGGCTTTGTTTCTGTCTTTTGCCATCGATTCCAATTCCAGTGCTGAAGGTACCAGGTCAGAAACAAAACAACCGCCGGATCTCTGATGATCGCAGGCGGTTTGTAAGAACGGAAATGGTGGAGCATAACGGACTTGAACCGTTGACCCCCACACTGCCAGTGTGGTGCTCTAGCCAACTGAGCTAATGCCCCATTTTCCATTTCTGAAAAGCAGAGCTTTCCAAAAACAACGCTGATACGGTAATCGCAGGCCGTTCCTTTGCAACCTGACTTCCTAGATTTTTTTAGCAACATTCCCAGCACCAAAAAGTAAAGCATATTTAACTCAAGTAAAATATAATCACAAATTTCCTTGCGATCACCAACAAATTCACGTAAGCTGTAGCTGAAACCAACCCGATCGTGCATTTCTAACGAGGTCTTGCCCATGTCAGCTCCACCAGTCAATATCCTTTTCCTCTTCCCCGACCAATGGCGATTCGACTGGACTTCCCTGAACCCGGAACTGCCCATCCGCACCCCCAGTCTCGAAAAGCTGGCCCAGCAGGGAGTCCGCTTTACCCGGGCTCTTTCCCCGTCTCCTTTGTGCGCACCATGCCGGGCCATCCTGGCGACTGGGTTTGACTACCCCGATTGTCCGATCAAAAGCAACCAGCAGGATCTGCCATTGGACGCCGTCACCTTCTACCAGCGCCTGCGCGAAGCCGGTTACGAAGTGATGGGTTGTGGCAAGTTTGACCTCCACAAAGACACGCTCGACTGGGGACTGGATGGCAAACGGGATACGCAGGCCTGGGGTTTCAGCCGCGCCATTGACAATGAGGGTAAATTTGACGGTGTGCGCAGCAGTATTGATGGTCCAAAAGGCCCCTACCTCCATGCCTTGCAGCAGGCGGGCCTTGATCAGATACATCGCGATGATTTTGAACGACGCCGGCAGGATCACCTGGATGACAGCCCCACCCTGCTGCCCGAAAATCTCTATTGCGATAACTGGCTGACTGCTAACGGCTTGCGGCTGTTGCGGGAAACGCCGGTTGGCAAACCCTGGTTCCTTCAGGTCAACTTTACCGGTCCGCACGATCCCTGGGATGTGACCGAGGCGATGAAAAAACTCTACCCGGACATCCCCTTCCCTCCGGCTGTGGCCAATACTGAGTGGCCAGCCGACCGGGTGAATGGTATGCGCTGCAACTACGCCGCCATGTGTGAAAATATCGACCGGCTCATCGGAGAATTTCTGGCTGAAGTCGAACGGCGCGGAGAGCTTGACCGTACTCTGATCGTCTTTTCGAGCGACCACGGCGAAATGCTGGGTGACCATACCCGCAATGGCAAAGCAGTTCCTTACCAGCCCAGCATCGGCGTCCCGCTGATTATGGCCGGTCCCGGAATACCTGTGGCTGAGACCCGAACACAACCCATCAGCATCCTCGATCTGGCCGGAGTCTTCCTCGAAAGTGCAGGTCTCCCTATTGATGACCGGATGTCCTGTCGGCCGCTGACGCAAATCCTGGCCGATGAGCCGCAGATCGTATTGTCGCAACTGGCAGACTGGATCTGTGCCTGGGATGGGCGCTACAAATTGATCCACAACTATGCCGGCGAAGATCACCTTTACGATCTGGAACATGATCCCGGTGAATGCACCAATCTTTTATCCTCCATTCCAGAATCAGCAGAACCCGCCTTGAGCCGCCTGCGAGCTGCCATTGCCGAACGCCAGAACCTGACCTGATCCGGGAACGTGCAGCCTCAAATTGCCAGACCGGTGTAACCTTTGGGAGTCGGGCTGGGTAATTAGAAATAAGCGGTGATGCACAGACTTCATGGCCCGCAGCCTGTTGATCGCCAATCTCCTATCCCCTCATCCCAAAGGCAAACACCATGAAGGCATCACACTCCCCGCACACTCACCATCATTCCGTCATGAGCCGCTTAGCGCTCCAACCAGTCGCCTGCCTGTGGCTTCTTTTGCTGATACCCGCGTGTTATTTCTGTTCCGCCATCAGTTTCGCGGCAGAACCCCCATCTGCTCGCCAACTCCTTAACCTCAAGGCAGGTGGCGTTGATCGGACCTATGTCGTCCATGTTCCTGCCAACAGCAAGATGGAAAAGCGCCTGCCAGTGGTCATCATGCTGCACGGTGGTGGTGGCACCGCGAATGCCACCATCTGGGAAACTGGCTGGACCGACAAAGCCGATCAGGAAGGATTTCTCGCTGTTTTTCCCAATGCCCTCGCTCGCAATCCCACCAAACCCAGCAGCTTTGTCTGGAACCCGCAGCTCTGGAATGACGGCTCTGATCGCTTCTATCCGGACCAAAAAGTCTCCGATGATACCGTCTTCTTTGCCGCCCTGCTGGATGAGCTTGAAGCGCGTTACCCGGTCGATAAAGACCGGATATATGTCAGTGGTTTTTCCAATGGCGCCTCCATGAGTTTCCTGCTCGGAGCCAATCTGTCAGCGCGCATTGCTGCAATTGCCCCGGTTGCCGGGGCCTGCTGGATCACCCCGAGTACCATGACCAGACCAGTCCCTCTGCTTTACATCACCGGACGAAACGATCCCCTGAATTTGATCGATGGCGGCGTGCCGAAAATGCTGTCTGGAGCAAAAGATCCCATTCGGGCCAAACCCAAACCACCCGTCATGGAATCCATCCTCAAATGGGCCAAAGCCATAGGCTGTTCCACCACACCGTCAAGCGTAACCAATGATTCAGGCCTGCGTACGGAGATGTATGGACCCTGCCGGGATGGTGCTGAAATTGTCTACCTTCTTATCGACGACCATGGCCACACCTGGGCTGGCGGCAGGAGTCTGCTGCCGGAACGCATGGTTGGCAAATGCTCAAACCGGATCAATACCACTGATGTCATCTGGAACTTTTTCCAGAAACACCCCCGCACCGACATGTCTCCATAGCCGGTAGCATCTGCAAAACCCCCGATTTACGCATTAGACAGCTACATCAGGGCAGGGATTCGGCGGGTTGGTATCTCTCGGCCAGATCCAGTTCGATGGCTTCGACCAGATCCAGAATGGTCCAGCTGCTTTCCCAAGCCCGAATACTCAATTTCTTGTCGTATTTAGCCGACCATTTTCCTTCTTCCAGCAAGCCATCTTTTTCGCTCGTGGTCAGGGCGCGATGGACACCTTTGAGCGAGCTCGCCAGATCCACCAGAACGGGTGAGGCCTTATCTCCAGCTACCCTGGTATCAGGTTTGATCTTGCCAATGAGCGTATGCAGGTGGGTTCCGGTGAGGGTATCTGAGGTATAATCTTCGGTAGCAAAGGAGAGCGCCAGATAATCCTTCTTGCCGTCAGAGAAGATGAACGGCTGCACGTCATACGTCGCATACAGATTGCTGGTGTTGTAGTAACGTTCACGCCCCTCTTTCCAGGTCAGGATCTGATAGAGCTGAGAAAATTCGGTGTCGGTGATCAGGTACCCGGAAAAGGACGCCTTGCCCTTTGCCCCCTCGCCAATGGTTTTCCAGGCACCCTTCAGCTTGTAGGCCAGGATGAAGGGAGATACCTCATCTCCGCTCAGATCCGAAGCGCCAAAGTCGGAGCTGACTCTTCCTGCACTGCGGAAATCGAGATCAGCAAAAAAGAGTTCGTCTTCGAAAAGCTCCACCATTTCATCAAAGCTCAGGGCCCGTTCATAGACCACTTCCGACAAATGCTTATCGAGCTTGGCAGTGACCTTGATTTCAGCCTGCCCGGACGTTTCCGGCAGCAGAATACTCATGGTTCCTTTCAATGAAGAAGCGGTATCGACTACCAGGCCATCAGTCAGTGTTTGTCCCGTCTTGATGGCCCAGTTGAGCGTCAGTTGAAAGAGCGGCTCACCTGACAACAGGTTTGAAATCGCCATCACCTCATACTCTTTTTTGCCATCACTCAGCAACCTGAAAACCCCGTTCTCGCCTGTCAGATCGATAACCTGAGTATCAATGCCCAGGACCTCTTCCGGGAAAAGGCGGAACAGACAGGCCTGACGCTCGCTGCTCGCATCCTGTACCAGATAACCGGTCCCTGTCACCTTTTCCTTGCCGTCTGCCAGCAGCTTTCCCTTAAAAGAAAGGACATGCACAATCGGCTTTGATTCCTTGATGATGGTGACCGGTATCGTCGTGGTCTGGTTGTTGCCGATCACATGCAGCACCACACTGTTTTCAGTCGTACCAGTGGAGGCAGCTGTCAGATCAACGGCAATCGTGAGGGTGCCCGTTTCAAAAGGCTCCAAGACCATCGGCAGCTCACCGGACACCGAAACATAGCTGGCTTCACTGGACAGGCTGGTGCTGGTCAGGGTCATCGCCGTACCGCCGAAATTACGCAACTCTACCGTCTGGCCTTCAGTCGCAGATGCACTGACTTCTACCTCAACCTGATTGCTGAAAGTCAGCGATTCCGGCTTGGCGATCAGGACCGGATTCTCCGGATCATAAACCGCCACTTCCCAGGCAAAGGTATTATCGTCCTCATCCAGTTCAGCGATGGACTGCGAGGGATCAAGGTCCAGATACAGATGATAATAGCCGATTGCATCTTCGTCGATGGGCAAGGAAAGAAGAGAGACCTGAGTGGCATCTTTGGCCAGAGAAGCAATCGCCTGCGTGTCAACCCGGTAAGGCTCCGTATAGGAAAGGGGGAGATCTTTCTTCCAGTAATAAGCGATGGTCGAGGTGGCGCTGGTGGGGACCTCACCGTTATTGACAATCGTGGCCGTCGCCGAAACCGTCCCACCAAACGGCACCAGGGAGCTGGCCAGTGCACTTTCTTCGACCTCAAGGGTGAGGTTGGATTGAGGCTGTACCTCAATTTCCCATGTGCGCAGGTTGTTGCTTTCGGACGACTCCGCCACCTGCCCATAGCCATCCAGCAGAATGGTGAGATCGTAGGTGCCAGACACAATCCCTGGTTCGATGGTGAAGGATATTTCCACCCATTCGCTGTCAAGCGGCACCAGTGCAGGCACAAAGGCATCACTGATCGCCTTGTTTCCAAAGAAAAAGACCACAAAAGAGCTTCCTGCAATCGAGGAACTGTCGAGATTGCCGACCTTCACCTTCAGGGTCACGGTGTCGCCGCGAATGGGGGTCTGCGTATTCAGTTCCCAGTCAAAGACTGCCAGATCGGGTGCAGCCTGCACACAGAACGCCAGTTGAAAAGCAGCAACAAGACAGAAAAGCAAATGTCGGAAGGAAGTCATCAGAGTCAGGGGGAGAGAGGTTTGAATGTGGTCAGGGAAGGTGGCTTTATCACCGGGCATTGGCGGCAGTCGGCGTGCTCGATTCCACCTCGATAGCATCAAGCTCATCAACAGATTCAGTTGAACGGCGGATGCATGCCGGTCGCACGGAAAGCAGGCCAAAACTACAGAACCCTAACGCATAGGCGACAAGAAAAAAGCCGAAAAGGTACTTTCCCACCCCGAAATAGACATAGAGCGTCGACCAGCAATAGATTCCCATCAGCAGTTCGATGATGCCGAGCCAGGTGCTCCTGCTGATGCTGTAGGTGATGGTGCGCGAATCATCGGCGGCACTGCCGCTTTTCGGGGTGCGCACAAATTCGGTTCGGATGCCGCGGATGGCATCAAAAACGGCTTTGGCATTGTTCAGACAGAGCCCGGTGCCCACCACCAGCATCGCCGGAAAGCGGGTCAACGAGAACAATCCACGCCCGAATACCCGACCGCTGAGGGTGTACATCACGCAGGGGGCCAGCGCCGAGACCAGGATCAGCGACCAGATGATGGCCAGCACCCAGAATATCCGTGGCGTCGGCGTCCAGATCAGCATCGGCATCGTCAGCACGCAAACCATGCACATGAACACGCTGACCATGTAATGGGTCAGGTGCAGCACGGCTTCCAGCTTCTGCACCCGGTTGAGCCGCGGGCTGCGCAGGATGTGCGGGATCAGTTTGATGGCGGTTTCCATCGACCCTTTCGCCCAGCGGCGCTGCTGGCTCTTGAGGGCGAGGACGTTGTTCGGCACTTCTGCGGGGCAGACCAGATCCAGGTCGTAACGGATGCGGTAACCGGTGAGTTGGGCGCGGTAGCTGAGGTCCAGATCCTCGGTCAGGGTGTCGCCCTGCCAACCGCCGGCTGCATCAATAGCGGATATCCGCCAGATCCCGGCCGTGCCGTTGAAATTGAGGCAGAGATCGGAGTAACCGCGTGCCCCCTGCTCGGCAGCAAAATGGCCGTCAATCCCAACCGACTGAGCTTGGGTCAGCCAGTTTTCGCGTCCGTTGATGTGACCCCAACGAGCCTGCACACAGGCAACATCCTGGTGCGGTTCGATCAGGGCCATGGTGCGCTTGAGAAAATCGGCAGGGATGAGGAAATCGGCATCGAAAATGGCGCAGTACTCCCCACGGGCCACCCGCAACCCGGCCATCAGTGCTCCGGCCTTGAAACCTTCGCGATGTTCCCGGCGCAGCACCGCAACCGTCAACCCTGCGGCCTTCAGTTCCCGGCAGGTACGGTCAATGATGTGCCGGGTTTCGTCGGTGGAATCATCCAGCACCTGCACCTCAAAACGATCCCGCGGATAATCAAGCTCCAATGTCGAGCGCAGCAAACGGGCAACCACTTCACGCTCATTGTAAACCGGCAATTGAATTGTCACAAATGGGAAATCGTCATCGTCCTGTCGCGCCGCCAGCCAGGTGTCAATTTCCTGCTGCTGATCCCGGCGATGTTGCCGTTGCCGTCGCAGAAACATCCAGGTCATGACATAGCAATGACCACCATAGACCATCAGCCCGAGCAACGCCAGACAGTAAAGTGCCGCAATTGCCAGCCAACCATAGTCTGCCAAGCCATTCATGTGCGCTTCACCTCATCCATCTGCACCCGCGATGCCGGCAAGGCATCTTTGTGCAGCACCTTGCCGCTGCTGCGGTCGATCTGCCCGAAGCTGAGGACGCCGGTGGGGCAGGACTGCACGCAGGCACTGCAGCGCACGCACTCCGGATCGGCCATCGGCAAGCCTTTGTTGGCGAAGTTCATCACATCAATCCCCTGATGACATACCGAGGTGCAGACATTGCACGAGATGCATTTCTTCTTTTCCGCCAGAATGCGAAAACGGCTGAAACGAGCGTAAATATGCATCAGTGCCGCCAGAGGACAAGCAAACCGGCACCAGACCCTGCCACTGAAATGAAAGTAGAGACCAAAGCCCAGAATGCCGGCCAGCATCAGATCCACCACCGGCTTCCAGGTCCCATGGAGCAGCATTGGCTCAAATGTCCGGGCAAAGACATTCTGTTCTGGCAGCACCCAGCCCAGTATCCGCCAGCCCAGCATGAAAAAAGCAAATCCCAGAATCACCTGCCCCACCATGTTCAACCGATTCCAGCCGGGGCCATGGGGCATTTTGTGCCGATGGGTGTCGCCGAGGGTTTCCGCCATTGCCCCGCAGGAGCAGATCCAACCGCAGTAAGCCCCTTTACCCCAGCGCCAGACGATCAGGGGAATAATCACAAAGGTCTGGATAAAGCCAAGTACCAGCCATCCCATCAACGGTTCGCCGGTAAAAATGTTATAGACAAAAAGTGGCCATGCCAGAATGAAACCGTAGGCCCGCCAATAGCCTTCATTCGGCATGAAGCTATCTGCAAACCTCTTGAGAACCCCTTGATCAAACCAGCCGTTGGCCCCCATCCAGGGGAAGATGATGCACGGCAGCAGGAAGAGCGGCAAGACCTGAAACCCCATCAGCGAGGCGGTCTGCACCGTCACATAAGGCGTGCGCCGTCGACGGATGCGCCGGATGCCGTATACCACAATCAGCACCGAATAGGCCAACGTATAGTAAAAGCCCGGGTCAACCATGCTTTTGTTAATGGTGCCGATCAGGGTAGAAGGATCACCGGCCATGGTGCTGATTGATTCGCCCAACTTGTCCCAGATGCGCTGAATCTTCCACGGGCCCCAAGTGTAAGTCTTCCAGAGATAGATAAAGGTGAATGCCGCCAGTACGGCAACGATGGAGACCCAGAATCGGGCATTGTATTCACCGGCAATCCTGATGCCGCTGCGGCGGAAAAAATCCAGGGGCGGTTCCCGCCCAATCAGGCTGAAGACGACTTCATTCGGCAGCTTTTCTTCTCCGCTGTCGGTTTTCAGCGTTACCTGATCCGGTGTGATTGAAACGACCTGGCTGGGGAGTTTCACCTGAAGCTTACCGGCTTGCTGCAGGCGCTCAATCGCGTCGACATTATCCGGCTTTGGTCGTGAAAATTCGGCACGACGATAACTCAGCGTTACGATAGCATCAGCATCTGCCAGGGCCACTGCCGCTTCCAGAGCAGAGTCTCCACCGCCAACCACCAGGACCTGCTGCCCCGCAAACTCTTTCGGATCATGCAGCCGGTTAAAAACCTTATCCAACTCCTCTCCCGGCACCCCCAATTTGCGAAAATTGCCGCTGCGCCCGATTGCCACAATCACCGTCTTGGCCAGCAGCGACTCACCCTCGGCAAGCTCTACCTGCAGCAATCCGCCGCGCCCCTTGCGCACGGCTTCTGCCCGGGCCCGGGCCGGTTCAATTCCTTTAGCCAGGGTCTGTTCCCGCAGTTCATCGATCAGCGGTTCCTTTACCTCGGCGGTGAACCGCATCTCACCGGCTGGTTCCATCTCCGTCGGATAGGTGTAGATCGGTTTTGCTTTAGGGAAATTAACGATGGTTGAGAACGGTTCCGACGCCTCCAGCAACGAAAAACTCAAGCCGAACTTCTGCGCTTCCAGCGCCGCCGCAAACCCGGAGACCCCACCGCCGATAATCACCAGATCCAGCGCGTCTGCATCTTTCAGACCACGGAAACGCTCCGTGGCAGCCAAGGTCCGCACCGCTTTGGCACCGGTATCCGCTGAAAACTTGAGCAGAGGTATCCCGGTCAGATCCCCTACGACATAGATCCCCGGCACATTGGTGGAGCCATCTTCGCGGACCACCGGCAACTTCTCGACCTGACCCGCAGGCCAGCGCGTATGGAGCCAGCGGGTGTAGGCTGCAATAGGATTCGACATAAGGGCAATAACTCTGAGGGGGCTTGCTGTTGAGGACAGCAGATCATACTGCCCATAGATTCAAAGGACCAGCCACATCATGTCACTTTTAACAATCCCGTCGCCTGTGTGATCCCTGGATTTAAGCTGAAAGGTGAACTCAGACAGTCAGTTCGCCACTCTCAGGGGTCTTTTCAACTTGGAGTTCCTTTTCTTCAGTGGCGGCCCCTTTGCTTTTCCAGGCCGAAAGCGGAATAATCGAGGAAAAGACAACCAGCAGTGTTTCAAAGAGGATAAAGAGGAAGAAACTCATCAGGCCCCGCTCGGTGAAGCCATAGGAATGGAGACCGGCACCAAGCAGATTGACCCCAAACCAGGAAATGGCGGTAATAACGGAACAGAAAGCGGTCATCACCATCAGGCCACGCTGCCGGACGTAACCTCCAAGACGGGCGTGCAGGATGATGATCAGCCAGAGGCAGATGAGTAGGGCTCCGTTTTCTTTGGGATCCCAGCCCCAGAACCTGCCCCAGCTCTGATCAGCCCAGATGCCACCGAGAATGGTACCGACGATCGAAAAGAGCAGACCGAAACAGACGACGCCATAGGCCATCAGTTCCAGGGCTTTGCCGTTAGCACGGTCCAGCTTTTTGGTGAAGAGCCCCCAGAAGATATAGATATGGGCGATGAAGGCCGCAATGAAGCAGGCTACATAGCCGATGGTGATGCAGATAACGTGGGTGGCCAGCCAGAAATTGGAATCGAGAACCGCCACGAGGACGCCCATGGTATCGCTGCCTTCCAGAGCCAGCTGGTAGCCTTTCATCAGGGCCAGGGCACCAACGACGGATGCAGCCAGAGTGGCAAAGCCGCGTTTGAAGACCCGTTCCATAATCAGGCCCATCAGCAGGCCGA
>MDTD01152550.1_pt1 | contig 10739 bp, 10 predicted proteins | sample 811221 | NCBI WGS metagenome assembly MDTD01 (sample SAMN05326646, study PRJNA326480) | marine metagenome | isolation source: seawater | place: Pacific Ocean: South West | collected 2011
CCAACTTGGGCCCCATGTTGGCGTTTTAATCCACTTCCCAAAAATTTCAATGCCACCTTTCAACTTGAGCATTGCTAGCAATGAACCTGACAAAGTCATCCAACCAACCAGTGCAGAGAGTCCGGCTGCAACCATGGTAACAGTAAGTTGTAGCCCAGTTGGCAAGGCAGTACCTTCAATGTAGCGCCATGTTTCAGACAGGGCTACTAAAGCAGAGGCAGCACCACCAAACCCGTTGAATAAAGCGACTAACTCAGGCATTCCCGTCATTTCAACTTTAACTGCCATCCAATATCCGATAGAGGAACCAATAACTAATCCAGCAATTATTAATGTCCATTCAGCATCGGCTTCGGCTAATTGCATGTCCAGTATAGTGGTAATCACGGCAACTAACATACCCATTGCACCTAGTTGGTTACCACGCGGTGCGGTTCGTGGATGGCCGAGTTTCTTTAGTCCAAAGATGAACAATGCTGCGGCGATAAGGTAGCCAATTGACGTCCATTCACTAAATTCCAAATCAGGCCCCTCCCTTCTTTTTGCCAGCAATCATATTGAGCATCCGATTAGTGACTGCAAAGCCACCTACAACATTGATCATCGCCAATACAACCGCAATAAATGCCAAAATTCCTGAAAATGCAGTATCACCTGCCTCGTAAGCGACGTTTGCACCAATCAACGCTCCAACAATACTGATGCCAGAAATAGCGTTAGCACCGCTCATTAATGGAGTGTGCAGGGTTGCAGGTACCTTAGTAATCAGTTCAAAGCCAAGGAATATAGACAACACAAATAATGTGATGCTACCAATTAATAACTCCGGTGTCATTCTATCACCCCCGCTAATCTGGTCTGCTTATCATGCATTTTCCCGTCAGAGCAAATTAGGACTCCGCCCATGCCACTGACATAGAAATCCGAACCTTCAGGCGCCCCAAACAGTATATCATCATCCTCATTGATGGTTATTGCACCATCGCTTACAAGTGAAGTAATGAATGTAGTTAGATTGTTTGAGTATAGCATGCTTGCTGTGTTGGCAATTGTGCCGGGTAAATTAGAGGTACCAACAATTATCACGCCGTTGTTAGTGGTGACTATTTCACCCACCTTGGTGTCCTCGCAGTTGCCACCAACATCAGCGTTCATATCAACGATAACCGCTCCTGATTTGAACTCCTCAACGGCTTTGCTAGGTACTGTTATCGGGGCAGGTCTACCAAATATTCTTGCAGTGGTTATGACTATGTCAGCATCTTTTGCAACCCCGCAAACAGTCTCATTCACTTTCTGAATAAACTCCGGCGTCAATGGTTTTGCATAGCCAGATTCGTCCTCAAAATCATCCATGCCGTCGACCTCGATAAATCGACCACCGACAGACTCAATTTGCTCGGCTGCAGATTTCCTCACATCAGAAGCATAAACAATCGCGCCTAATCGCTTAGCAGTGGCAATCGCTTGTAGTCCAGCCACTCCACTTCCCATCACCACGACCTTGGCTGGTCTCACAGTACCGGCAGACGTAGTCATCATCGGTATTCCTTTTGGGACATTTGCTGCACCAAGTAATACGGCCTTGTAACCCGCTAGATTATCCTGACTTGAGTTTACATCCATCGATTGGGCTCGGGATAGTCTTCGTGGAATCATGTCCATTGACATAAGGGTTATTTTGGCCTTAATGGATTGTTTGACATAATCTGGATTTCTGAATGGATCAGCGACGCAAGCCAAGTTTGTCTGCTCTGCGATACCCTCAACGCCAGGGAAATTAATACATATTATATTCTCACAACCAAGAGCATCTTGACGAGTAACTAATTTAGCACCCGCGGCTTCATAATCAGCATCAGAATAATTTGCCGCGATTCCAGCGCCCTTCTCAACGAGGACTTCGAATCCTGCTTTTAGCAGTTTTTTCATACTCGATGGAACAATTCCAACTCTTGTTTCATTCTCTGGTTCTTTAGGCACACCAAGTCTCAAATTTATCACCGTCCCACGCAAAAGATTCGGGACATTTCACGCCAGTCATAGGCGGCTTTTAGATAAGACGCTTGCTAATCATATCAGGTTGCATCGGCAATTAAACCATCTAACTTATTTTATGTCTAATCTTGGGGGTAATTAGAGGGTTAGAGTTATGTCCAATTCAAAGAAAAAAATAGCGGTTATAGGGGCAGGAAATGTAGGAGCGACGTGTGCATTTGTTCTAGCACAGAAAAAACTTGGAGACATTGTGTTACTTGATATCTACGAGGGATTTGCCAAGGGTAAGGCATTAGATATGTCACAGAATGGTCAGGTGCTTAATTACGATGGCAGTCTAACTGGGACAGCGAATTATGAAGATATCGCTGGGGCTGATGTTGTTGTGGTAACATCCGGATTTCCCCGCCAGCCGGGAATGACCAGAGAGGATCTAATTGCAAAAAATGCCAGTATTGTGAAGCAGGTTGGTGAGGGAATCCGTGATTACGCACCTGACAGCATCATCATTATGGTAACTAATCCTCTAGACTTAATGACTTACCATATGCAAAAAGTTACCGGATTCCCTTCACACAGAGTCTGCGGCCAAGCGGGAATTCTAGACAGCGCTCGAATGACACACTTCGTCGCTGATGCGGTGGGTTGTTCTGAAGAGGACGTCCAAGCAATGGTCCTTGGTGGTCACGGCGATACAATGGTCCCATTGCCGAGATTTACCACTGCAGGCGGTATTGCAATAACTCACTTGCTCAGTGGTGAGACAATCGAAGCCATCTGTCAAAGGACGGCTTCTGGGGGTGGAGAGATTGTCAAACTTCTTGAGCGAGGCTCTGCATTTTATGCTCCTGGTTCTGCAGCGGCGATAATGGCGGAGGCGGGATTAAAAGATCGCAAGCGATTGATTCCTGCATCGGCTTACTTAACCGGTCAATACGGCTTGGAGGATGTATACATTGGCGTTCCAGTGATACTTGGGGCTAATGGTATTGAGCGCATTATTGAATTGGACTTGAGTGCTGATGAACTAGCTAGTTTACAAAATTCCGGCAATTTTTACAAGTCCCAGCTGACTGATATTTTAGGTTACTAAACCCTTCTAATTGCGAGCGATTGTTTAGTTCCTTTGGTCGTAATTTTTTGATTATCTACTTCCTCATTGGCAATCACGAATAGTTCACGCATCCCATTATTTCTTGAACGCATGCGAGTAAGCACTTCCTGCCCCGTGTAACATCCTTTGCTCTCGTGGACCTGAGAGTTAAGTCCGCATTGGTATGGGTTTACTTTGCTGGTAATTTCATAACCGTGCCAAGGAATGAGTTTTGCCACACGCCAGTCAATGAATGATTGATAATCTAATGATAATGGTAAGCGTTTGTGTTTTTTGGAATATATCTCAAAGGAATATAAACTGTTAACTTTGACGGATGTAAACCCATCTTCATTTGAGACCGTTGCAGAGTTATGGTCTTCATCGTACACTAAATCGATATAATTTAGATTACTAACATCGTTTATAGTAACCTTCTGAGTCAAAATTTTGCTGTTGAAGTAGCTCATTAACTCGTCATTATTTTCACTGATAGTTATCGAAATAAGCATGTCATTGAGCATGAAAAGGTGCAGTTGCGCCATTATTTTTGCCTTGGTTGTTAGAACCAAAGTATTGATTATTTCTTGTGTGCTAAAATCTATTTTATTAGATGAGAGACCGTCAATAAATCGGTATCGGTCATCCCCTGAAAAGATAAGCAGACTAGCCTTATCAAATGCCAACCTCGGCATTGATTATCACCCTAGGCAAATGATTCGCCACAACCACAAGATGATTTCGCATTTGGATTGTTAATCTTAAACCCGCCACCCATCAGTCGATCTTCATAGTCGATTTCAATGCCATTCAGCAGGTGACTTGAAGAGTTTGGGACTAATATTCGAAAACCAGATATCGCTAATTCTTGGCAATCAATTTCTGTTTGTTCAACAATCTGTAGGTCATACATGTAACCTGAGCATCCGCCAGACAAAACTCCAACAAGGAGCGCCATACTTCTATCATCGCCGAACGCCTGTTCTAACATTGATTGAGCATTTTCTGTGATTGTTAATTCTACATTAACAACCTCTGGCTTCTGTACCACAATGGGGCTGGCGCTTTCACAAGTTCCACAATCCATATTAATCCCAAAACCTTCCTATCTATCAATATGTGCATGTTATGATTTAAAATTATTCGATTATGGTAATTTCATAACAGCACGAGCTTTCGTCATCTGAACACTCTCTTCGGCACGATTCTACCGTCTTGTTATAACGTTCTTTTACAACTCCAGCGATGACACTTTCGTCCATGTTGCAGAACATCAGGGATGTTTCTGGCTGACCGTCACAGGCATTGCCGTCAAATACGGTAATCATTCTCGGCGGTAGTTTATCGAATTCTAGGTCACCCATTCCAAGATCTTGCCATTCTGTCTTGATATTATTCCAGAACAATTCATCACTATCTATGTGTTGTAATTTGACGGCCAACTCCTGACCTATCCTGAACCCAACATCTTGAAACAATTGACTGGTGTTAATACCTAGAGCAGAGAGAGTATTTGATTGTGGAATTAGTTCATTGTCAACCACTTGTCCGTTTCTGGTTAATACGGCATTGGTGTTTCTGTTCATTCCCATCTTAATCGATTGTTTGAATCGCTCATAAAATGAACCATCTCCAAGTGATAACCTAAGCGGTTCAGTCATCATCCCATCGATAAGTTTCGCTTTAGCAGTGTGATAGGATGATGCTGCATTCCACTGAATATTGAGCAGTTCACTTTGTGCGGTTAGCAGCATGTCTGACTCCATTAATATGGCAGTGTCTTCTTTTCCACGACCAGTTGGAGATTCTTCAGTTTGGACGAATTGTATTCCAACTTCATTATCGACAAAGACTCCGCAGAGGTTGAAATCAGGGTGGTGACGAATTTCTATTCTCGGGTCCAATTTGTCGTAGAATCGGACGGTTTTTTCATCAATACAGACGACTAGTTTGACATCTACGCCACGATTTAGTGCTTCTTTGACCGAATCCATACATCCGGAGCGAAGCATGTGAAGAATACCCCACTTCCCAAGTAACAACCAGATTTTCTCTTCTGCTTCTGAGACTATAGATTCTATTGTTGCGTGAATTGTGTGCCGATCTTTTAGCACTGAAAATGAATCTTCATCATGTGGCGGTTGGTTAACTACAATGGCGAAATGCCCTGATTTTGTCAGTGACTCAAGGTTTTCATTCATCCTGCGAAGGTCCATTTCTTTAGTTCTGATAATTTGCTTGAATACTTCGTTGATGGTCATGCCGAAGAATCTTATCGGTTTGTCAAGTGTGGCTTTAACCAAGCCTTTTTCTTGTAATTTTTTCAGTGAATTGTATGCATCCATACGAGATAGTCCTAGACGTTTACCGATTTCGCTCGCTTTGGCTGGAGCTTGACATGCCATGTCGATGATTAGCATAGCATGCTTTTCATCAAGGCCTGCTTCGATTAGTTTCTGTATTACGTCCTGGTTGTCAGTCAAATAATCACCTTTTCTTTTTTGCTTGTTCCTTGATGAGGATGTTGCAGCGTCTAATTTGATCTTTAGTCCGTTTTATTTCATCTTTTGTCAAACCTCTAGGAATCGCCTGCTCAAAACACTTTACAGCATCTTGGTATCGTTCCATCTCCGCATAAGCTGTTCCCATGTTGTAAAGGGTCTTGCCGCGTACTTCTTCTGGTTTTATTAGCATGGCCTGATGATAAGATTCGACACAGGCTGGGTAGTTTTCCAAGTAGTAAAATGCATTACCTCTACCGTTTAGTATTCTAATTACCATCTCATCATCATCGGAAAAAGAGGGCAGCGCTCGGTCAAAGCAGGATAAGGCTTCGGCATACTTGCCGGCTTCAATCAGTGCTACGCCTTGATTATACCATGATATGTCCTGATTGGCTATTGATGTTGAGCTTGGGTTGCGGAATTCCTCTTGGACCAAGGAATTTGATTGAACTTCCAGTGCAGCTTTAGCTAGGTCAACTTCAGGATTTACCACGGGCTCAGGCAGTGGACTAGCCGCTTGCGGCCTAGATAGTAACTCGTTGGCAGACATCATAGATTGCTGATTAACAATTTGCTCATTTTGGAGTTGGTTATCTGGAACACTGGACGAGGATGAGGGCTCGTCGTGACTATTTGTTTCCAGTGGATTTGTTACCTGTTGTGTGGTCCCACGATTGGTTAATTCGGCTTCAATTTCGCTGGCTTTGACACTGCATTTTTCAGCGGTGGTATTGTCACCTGCGGCAAATAATGCCTTGGCTAACCCGCGCCAGGTTTCTGGGTTATTTCGATCGGTTTGAATCATGCCTTTCCAAATTTTTACAGATTCCATGTGATTACTGGCCATAGTATGGGCTCTTGCATGGATTTGAGTTTCACCGTCACCTAACAATTCAAGTGCGGTAATGGCCATTTCCGGTCCTTCCGGTAATGTTGGGGGTAACCCTGAATGAGACTCTAATACTCTTGACTCACCTTCGGCCAATTCTACCAATGTCGTGGCTAATTCTACTCGAATCGGGCTGTCTGGATTGCTTGCTACAATTACTGTTGCAGCAGATAAATATGCTTGCGGGTCCTTCAATTCCATGGCTAATGGTGCCCACTTTTGTGCGGCCCTGACATATGACGGGTCTTCTCTTAATGCATTGGCATAGCAGGTTGATGCTTCTTCTAACATGCCTTGGCGTTGTTTAAGTGTTCCAAGATTATACCAGCCCTTTGGATTGGCAGGGTCGAGTTTTTGAGCATGTTCTATTGCGGAGATAGCGTGCTCTTCTAACTCTAATTTTGCCATGGCGCCACCGGCAACAAGCCAAGATTGCGCGTGTTTTGATGCCTCTGTTTTCAGGTGCGGCTTCAATAATTCGAGGGCTCCTTTTGCATCACCCTGTTGAATCATTTCTTTGGCTTGTGCAGCCATGGCGTCCAAATCAAGAACATTTTCAATCTCAGGTTCAATTGGGACTACGGGCAAATCTGGTATCGAATCAATAACCGGCTGAGTGGCTTCAATTCTGTCTTGGATATCTTCGGTTGCTACCACAACTTCTGCAGCGGATCGCAATTCTTCTATGTCCAGTTGCTGATTGTCATCTGCATCGTGATGTATGGCTTCATCAAGCAAGGCTTGGACATCGCTCAATCCGGTTTCCTCAACAACGGTTGTCACATCTTGCTCATCAAATGCATTGATTTGTTCTACCTGAGGCATGCTGTCAATTGACTTTGAGATAACACTGCCCGAACAACGGTTTTTTACGTCGATGATTGATGGGTGTCCCGGATAAAATTCTAATGCTTTCATTGCCATGTTGTAAGCACCTAATTCGTCACCAATCCGTTCCAGCAAGATACAAAGGTTAGCAGTCGCAGGTGCATGGTTAGGGTTTACATCGAGGCAAATTTGGAAAGCTTGGCGTGCTCCTCTCGCATCCTGCTGAGCTTCTAATAAGACTCCTCTATTGAACCATGCCATGTCGGATGACGGGTCAAGAGAAATCGCTTTATTGAATGCAGATAATGCTGATTTCGCATCTCCCGACCTAGAAGCTTCTTCCCCGCTGGTAAGGAGTGATTCAACCTGATTAGCAACATCATCATTGGGGTTTCCGAGTTCGTTGCCGGTGTAGTCGTCCATAACCCTCATCCTAATGCCGTCAAATCCAAATCATAAGGGTTACTTATCTATGTATGTTATGACACTTACATTCAATAACCATGATTTACTGGGAGTTATATGTCAAATTATCCATACAAAGTGATGGGGTTGAGCGGAGAATATCGACCAACCTCAAAGTGTGGCATGCTTGTCAATCATGCGTTGGACATCGCTAAGGCACTCGGGGCAGAGGTGCATTTCTGGGACCTTGATGTAAAACCATTACCGCTTGTCGGTGAAGAGGGATGTTGGGAGAATGACAATGTCAAAGAATTTCAAGAGTTAGCCACTCAATGCGATGCATTTCTTGTCTCGTCGCCAGAATATCATGGAACTATGTCAGGTGCCATGAAAAATACCTTTGATTGGCTATATAGCAAGCATGTGAAGGGGAAAGTATTCGGTCTGATGTCGACTTTGGGCGGTGCCCAAAATTCTAACACATTGAATCACATGAGAATCATGCTCAGATGGCTTCATGCCTGGCCAGTGCCAGAACAACTTGCCATTGGAAGGGTCAAGCAAGCATTTGATGAGGATGGTAATTTGGTTGAGGAAGAGATCAAAGAACGGTTGGAAAATCTCGTCAAGTCGGTATTAGAAAATACCTCCAAATTATCTTAGTGGGTGTTGTTATTGTCAAGGCCGAGATTCGAGGACAATTTTGGTGGTACATACATTCTGATTGAACCAGGAACCTTCACCATGGGAGACATTGTTGGTGATGGTTTATCGAGGGAATGTCCGCCCCACATGGTTGAAATTGAATCCCCGTTTTTCATCGGTCAACGTCCAGTGACACAAATGCATTGGGAGACTGTGATGGGATATAATCCGTCGAAATTCCAACAGGGCTGGAGTTCAGGATTGCGACCTGTCGATTCGGTGACCTTTCAAGATTGTATAGAATTTATCGGCAAATTAAACGAGTTATACAACGACGAACCTAGATTGTCCCTGAATGGGATTTGGCGATTACCGACAGAGGCAGAGTGGGAGTATTGTGCTAGATCTGGTACTGACACGAAGTGGAGTTTTGGAAATTTTGATGGGGATTTGGATGACCATGGTTGGCATGCAGGCAATTCTGGTGCTTCGACTCGTGAAGTTGGATTGAAAAAAGGAAATTTATGGGAACTTCATGACATGTATGGACTGATTTCAGAATGGTGTCAGGATAATTATCGACAGGATTACACAATTAATTCAAACCAGAGACCATTCTTAGACGGGACCGACGCATACTGTATCAGGGGCGGAAGCTGGTTCACCGAGAGTGATTCTACAAGGAGCTCTGCGCGCGGGCAAGCAAAACCAACTAAGCGCAGCGACGGTATTGGTCTCCGATTAGTTTGGGAACCACTGTGAGTGTCATTCTTCTTCAAGTGTAATGTTTAATTTTTCATCTAGTGGCAAAAGATTCTGATGCTCTGGAATTATGCCTTTATCTATTTGCCACATCCCAGTGAACTCTTCATCAAGAACGGTCATTAAATTCTTGGCCTTTAGTAAATTTATGCCTGCCGCAGTTCGGTGAATTACGGGCGCAATATCCTCGTGAAATAAGTTATCAAGAATTGTGCAAATGGCTTGAAAACTCCGTTTGCCATCACATAGTTGCCATAGGATGCTATTTTTGACATCCAATGGACGCCTTATCTCTCTAGGCGCACGAAACAATCTTGCCAGTAGTTTTTCGAATCTGTTAAACTTCTTTTCAATCCTAAGCACTACTTTTCGTCCACTTATTCCATCGATGTCTGGCTTTACTCCGATGTCGCCAAAGTATCCCCACCATACCGGTAATCTGCAAGGATATTTATCATACATTTGGTGATCATCTACCCCGGCTATGCTCATGTTTTTCCCTCAAAAGTCAATTAATGTCCATAGTAGCATGGTAGTCATGGCAAGTACCCCGGTGAACGCAGACAGTTTGGTTAATTCTACCCTTTGCGTGAAGTTCCTCAGGTACCAAGTTAGTACACCACAAATTGATATTATCACCCATAAGGCATACCAGAGTGTTGGATATTCTGCCACGCTAATGCCTCTTATTCATATCTAAATATTGCTGCCCATAATACTGCCACTGCTCTGCTGTCCACCCGGGTGGAAGCCCAGATTCTGGTATTGGTGGACCGGTAGAAATTTCGTTAACCTGATTGGTTGTATTGTTATTGATTGTTTGAGCGTGGACAGGAATATTTGTGGTTGAAATTGGCGGGCCGGATATCGGTGGTCCAGACATTTGCGGTGTTACCTCTTCGACATCATCATGCTCTTTCTTATTGTATCGCAACAGTAGTATTATCGATAAAATGACCACGATCCCAGAAGTACTTACTATGCCACCAACCAGCAAAACATTCATGCTAGCAGAATCCTCTGTGTTTGATAGGAATAGATAACTAGCATTGCTACTAGAAACTAGGTTACCGCTAGAATCTGATAATGTTACATTTACGGTTCCTTGTCTGTTGTTACTATCGTTGATTAACTCACACAAAATCGAGGTTTCGCGAGCAATAGATGAAATAATGGCCGAGTCAACAGAAAGCCCATCAGCGTCAATAACTACAGAATCGCAGATTAATCCCCAACCATTTGGCAGTGAAAATGTGACTTGGTAGATCTCGTCGAGGGTAGAAATCGTCGAGATATTTATCCATAAATAGCCTAAATCACCGGTGATTGGTAAATTGTTCCCACTAAGGCCTAGCGTTGCTTCTCTAACGTAGTCTACCGCTATAATGGTTCGATGTGTCAGTGGCTCAAACTCATTACCTGTGCTCACCAAGGTAAAATCAAACACTATATCGCTTCCAATATCAATATCATCTGGTATTACAATATCAAGGCGCACTTCGCGTGTACTATTCTTCTCAATTATTAGCGGATGGTATTTGTTCAAATCATATGCTAAACCGGTATTTCCTATCGATAGGTATGCGGCAAATGGGATGAAGTAATCATCACTCGA
>MDTD01028382.1_pt1 | contig 10738 bp, 10 predicted proteins | sample 811221 | NCBI WGS metagenome assembly MDTD01 (sample SAMN05326646, study PRJNA326480) | marine metagenome | isolation source: seawater | place: Pacific Ocean: South West | collected 2011
CAATTGAATGATCGGTTGCATAGAGGTGATAGCGTTCAATATCACTGCCTTGACATCGATTGTGTCGTAAATGGTGTATATATCACTCCTGACGCTGGCCAGAAGCAGGATACTCGTTATCCAATCGCTCATACCCATGCTTGCGGAACTGATGTATGTTGCCTTCTGGATAATTTGATCTTTGCTCATTTTATCGATGTAATTACGCAGAAAATCTGCCGAGCTAATAATCGTTGCAATCGGTTGCTTCAGGTCGTGCGCCATGGCATTTATGGCTGCTTCCGTGTCGTTTAATTTGCGTTCTAGCTCGTCGATCAAGCGTCTTAGATCTTGGTTTTCACTATGTACATATATGTTCTCAAGCACTGGTGCAAGAATCCAGCCTGTAAATTCAATGACGGCTCGGTACTCGTTTGAGAACTTTTGTTGCTCGCGCCACATGACTGTTAGAACAGCAATTGGCTTACCGTATCGCTGAATCAATATATGGTATAGAGAAGCGACTCCCTGTTTTTGATAAAAGTCACGTGATGCATCCGTAAATACCCCAAACTCGGCAATATCCTCAACAAACATCGGTGGCCCACCGCTCATTATCCAAATCTTGGCCAGAGATTCATCATCGATATTAACGGTAAATGGCCAAGGACCATTTTCATTATTTTGATTATGCCAAAATGCTTGGGGTTCCAACTTTGGTAATGCGCCAACATCTATAACGCAGCGGCGAAGATCTATGCAAAGGCAATCATGGTTGAGTGGGAATTCGGACAATCCCTCAAGTACTGCTTCGACAGTTTCAGCTTTGATAATATGCCGAAGCAAGGAGAATACCATCGACGAGAAGGGGGGATAATCAAAGATCGATGCGTATTCAGTTCCCATACAAGAACACTAAGTTCCTACTCTATAGTTAATATTTTATCCGAAGATCACTATGTATGCTACTGTCGACAAGAATATGGGGTAGGCTGTTTTCCGGCTTGCGAACGTAAACTAGGCGTTTGATCCTTATCAACAAGGTACTCATCTCACAATCTTCATTTAAGCACAATATGGCTGTCTTTCCTAATTGGACCCATCCGTACCCAAAAACGCCCTTATACTAATAACAACCAACTAGTTCCCTTTATTTGAAAGAATACTTGGAGAATGTCCAATGATTACTGCCCCGGATTTTACGAAGCTCCGTAATTACATGATGTTCCGTGAACTTGACGAAAACTCGCTGAGCGAATTGGCAAAACACTGCCAGTACCTCGAACTGCAAGCGGGGAAGACGCTCTTTGAACAAAACGAGGCCAGTGATGCCCTCTATATGCTGGAAGATGGCCAGATACACGTCGTTCGCCAATATCCTGATGGCGAACAGGTCATCCTTGCCACAGAAGGCCCTTACTATGTTATCGGGGACCTGTCGATGTTGACAGGCAGCCCCCGCACGGGCACGGTCGTCGCTGTGTCTGACTGCACGCTCATCCGCCTGAGCCGCGAAGCCTTTGATGATGTTTGCAGCCGCGTCCCCGGTATTTCTGCCAGCCTTGTCACTTATGTGGCCAAGCGGCTGTATCGACTAAACCTGCAAGTACGCGAGCACGCCATTGGCAATGTCGCGGCGCGTGTCGCGAGCCTGCTGATGTTATTGTCCGGTAGGGAATCAGACACGAAGAACACCTCAATTCGCATCAACCGCATGGCACGGGCCGCCGCCACCGATGCCGACAAAGTCGAGCGCATCCTACATGAGTGGGACGAGGCGGGTTACATCAGCTACGATGGCCGCCAGGTGACCCTCAACGATATCGACAAGATACGCGACCTGGCAGGGTAGTTACTTCTCCGGCTAGCACAACCACCACATATCATCAAACGAGCTGGGGACGCTAGATATTCCCGGCTCGTTTTGCCTGTGGCTATACTTAAGTACTGCCGCTTACTTTTGCTTATCCCCCTCTCTGGAAATAAATTGTCAAATCGGATCAAGAGAGAAAGCCTTATTGCCACATTTTGTTGTAGAGAATAAAGCCCTCAACACAAGTATTATTAAACTCGCTTGTCTCAATGGAAGTTAGTATTCGATACAACTAAATTAAGTAATATAATATTAATATCGTGTCATATAGTCTTTAAGGGTCATAAAAGATCAACATTACTAAAAATAACCGCAGTTTCTACGTGTAAATACGTAATTATAAAGATACATTAAATCAGTGGTACTACGTATTCTTGCGTTAATGACTCGACATTATATTTAGGATGTATTGGTTGAACAAGCGATTCACAACTCAAAATCAATGGAGACAAAACAATGTTTAATCGTATCAACAAACTGACCCGCAACGAATCTGGTCAGACCGCCCTCGAAGCAGCCATCATCCTGATCGCATTCATCGTCGTCGCTACTGTCTTCGCATTTTCGATGCTTTCCGCTGGTACCGAATCCACAGAACGTGGTAATGAAGCCATCTACGCCGGTCTCGAAGGCGTACAGTCCTCACTAGCCATTCGCGGCGACGTCATCGCTAAAGAAGACGGCACGACAGCCGGCCAGGTTGGCGAAGTTATCTTCACACTGGCGATTGTTTCCGGTGGCGATCCTATCGATATGACCGACACCAGTGGTGAGAATGTCATGATCATCGGCTACCGCGACGGTGAACAGTTCTTGAATGAAGTTGACTGGGAATCCAACTGGATTGGCACCAATGATGGTGACACCATGCTGGAAGATGGCGAATTGGTCGAAATCACTGTTAGCCTCGCTAGCTTGACGACCCCGTTGAAGGGCAACACCGAATTCACTTTGGAAGCTAAGCCACCCACGGGTGCCGTCCTGAACATCACCCGCTCAACAGCCGCCTCCATCGAAGCTGTGATGGACCTGCGCTAGACACGATAGTCTCGATACACATGATTCTCTATAAGGAAGTGGGTCGAAAGCAAGACAGTCGGCCCACTCCTTACGAATAAATTAGAACGAACATCGTAGCTCACAAAAATAATTTCCTTAAAAACACGCCAAACAAATTTTATTACAAGCCTTTTAAAAAGTGACAATTGGCAGGCACGGTTCATAAATGTCACGATCCAATGCAAATTCGCGCATGATCTTCCATAACGAACACGCCTGACCACTGTAACCAATCAAACGCATACGCAGTCACAGGGAAACACGCGTAAGGTCGAATGGAGTAGCGAATGAATCTCGAACGTCGGGTAAAAGACCTCGAACAAGAGGTTGCTATCCTCAAAGGACAAATACAAGAAACACTTCTTGAGATTCATGACAAGCTGCTGACTAATCAGTATGCCGACCTGCGGTCTGCGGACAACCGTCCGGCACAGCTCCCCATGATCCAACCCCCGGCAGCCCAGACACAAAAGTTTGACCAGGGTGCCCGCAAACACGAGAATGCCCCCAACTCCAAAGTTGTCACACTCAAGGACTTTGTCGAGAACGCAACCCTGCCCGATGCCGACGATGATGACGACCTGGATAGCGATTTTGACTCCCCAGAAGATTGGGACCAGATCGAAAAGAGCGAGGAATGGGCACTGCGTGTTGCTAAGCGCGTCGGCTTCCAGGGCACACGCGAGTTGATCCAGAACATGATGGCCGATGGTCAGATCACGGAAGCCAACGGTCACGCTTTGCTCAAGTACCTCAAGTTATATGCGCGCCGCGTGGCGGACCAACGTCGAGCCAAGCACGATGGTCATGAGCTAGAACAAGACGGACATCGTACGCAAAAAAAAAGCACAGCGCAGGATGATGGCGACGAAGAAGACGAAAACGTCAGCCGCAATTTGATCTTGCGCCTGATTGCGGGTGTCGGCAATGCTGGCATGCGCTCCAAAAAGCGAGCATAACGCATGGATAAAATCATTTCTACAGCTCTCCTCACTGTTGTTAGCATGATCCTGGTCGTGGTCATGTTCAACGCAGCGTATCCTGCTGTGCAGGAGGGTAGCCAGTCCATCTCATCCATATCCCAACGTGCAGAAACAGAAATGCGCTCGGACATCACCTTGATCCACAGCGCGGCAGAACTTGACCAATCCGGTTGGTGGCAAGATACCAACGGCAATGGTCGTTTTGATGTTTTTACCTGGGTGAAGAACACAGGCATTACCCGCCTCAATAACATTGACGGGATGGACATCTTCTTTGGTCCAGAGAGCAACTTTACCCGCATCCCGCACGAGAGCAACGCGGGCGGTAGCCTTCCTTATTGGACCTACGCCGTTGAGGATGGCGGCGAGTGGGTGCCGACTTCCACATTACGCATTACCGTGCAATACGGCGCGCCGCTGTCATCAGGGCGCTATTTCATTCGTGTCGTCACGCCCAATGGCGAGTACGTCGACGAAGTCATCAGTTTTTAAGTTGCGCTTTTTGGTATAGCGCTTAGGTCATTAGCGAGAAACGGAACGATGGAAAACGTCTTTAGCGGCATTATCGTCTTCTTCCTGATTATGCTTTCCTTGCTGACGCTGTTCGGCGCCGGGTTAGAGTCTCAGATTGAAGTCGTGGAAGCATGGCAGGCCATGCAGGATCGGGCGATGCAGCGTATCGACGCCGACATGGATGCCGCTGACCTCACTTTCACCGAGACGGGCGCGCGTCTGGTCCTGGCTTACAACGGCCAGTCCCCGCTGCATCGCTTTGACAATTGGGACGTCATCGTCAACTACTACGACAATGACAGCACCCCGGAATATCACATTGCGTATCTACCATATGGCTCTGGTGGCTGGCAGGTAGGCAATATCTACCTCGATTATGGGCTTGCCGAGGACGAAGTTTTTGAGCCGGACATGCTGAATGCTGGCGAGACAATCGCGCTTGATTTGACGCTTACGGAATCGGTCGGTTATGGGCAGTCCATCCAGGTGACCGTCATGAATGAACATGGCGGCATGGCCCAGACGATGGCGCGGCGTAACGTGCCACCCAGTCAGACAACGCTGACCGATGTGTATGTCAACAGTGGTGAGGCCGTCACGATTGATAGCAGTATGCTGCTATTCGATGATCCTGACCACAGCCCGACAAAAGTCATCTATACCATCACCAGCGGCCCGACTGAGGGCACACTCAGTTACCCGACGCAGTTCACTCAGGCGGCCATCAACAACAATGGTCTAGTCTATACGCACGGCGGCGGCGCGGCTGATAGCTTTACATTCACCGTCAGCGACGGGGTCGACACGGTCGGACCCTTCACGCTGAATATTATCGTCAACTAAAAGGCTCACGGAGCGCAAACGATCATGGCAGAGGCTGGCGTCAAGACAGACGAGCAAGAAAAACAAGAAGAGACTGTCAATAAAAACGTCATCTCCAGTGGCAACACGGAGCTAGATAGCCGCATTGGTGGCGGTTTGCCCCTGGGTTCCCTGGCTCTGATCGAAGGCGCATCGGGTACTGGCAAATCGGTGCTGTCCCAGCAGATCGCCTATGGTGCTTTGCAGCAGGGTCTGCGTGTGGTCATGTTTACCAGCGAGAATACCGTGCGCAGCATGGTCAAGCAGATGGATACCATCGACATGAGTGTGCTGGATTTCCTCTTGATTCGCCGTTTGCGTGTTTACCCGGTGGAGTTCTCGCAGGGTGGTCAGGATTCCTCAAAGTACTTGCTCAACGCGCTCAATGCCGAGGAAAACGCTGATCTCTTCATTCTTGATTCACTCTCTGTCGTGGCTGGCAGCATCACGTCTAGCGCGATCCTGCAATTCTTTGAAGAAGCCAAGCAGCTTTGTGACCAGGGCAAGACCATCATGGTGACATTGCATCCGCAGGCCCCAGCCCTTATGGAACAACTGCGCTCATTGTGTGATGCCAACCTGGTCCTTGAAACGGAGCGCGACGGTCAGAAGCTGGTCAAAATGTTGACAGTAGCCAAGATACGTGGCGCATCCTCCGTGACGGGCGCCATCGTTGGTTTTGATGTCGAACCGGGTTGGGGCATGCGCGTGATCCCCATCAGCAAAGCACGAGGATAAGAACGATGGCTCACTCCGTACTTCCATTTTTAGCAGACGAAACCGCACCTAGTCGCAATGCCGCGCTCGCGCGCAGCATGTCGCCTGAACTGCGTCAGGCCTGTGAAGACTCCGACTTTTTGAGCGACTATGTGATGTCGCTGCCTTTGTCGGAAATTGGCATGCCTGAATATTATGCAGATCCACCGCGCAGCCTGGGTGGCATGGAAACGCCCAACCTCATCTACCCGACGCAAGAAGGGTTGTTCACCCATATTTACCCGGACCCCAATGGTGCGCGGCATCATTACATCTGTGTGGAACCCATCGTCGGCATCGACATCAACAAGCTGCTGGCGCGTATTGAAGAACGCCTGACGGTCTATGCTGAGCAAATTGGCCGCATTGAAGACAAAGATGAAAAACGCGAGTTGATTCTCAACCTCATTGATCGCTTTTGCACGACAAGACCCGCATCGCCGGACGAACGTCGCAGCAATCAGATTCGCGTCACCGAGCGTGAGCTGCGCGCGGTCCGCTACCAGATTCTGCGCGACAAGATCGGCCTGGGTGTGTTGCAACCACTGCTGCTGGACCCCTTCATTGAAGACATCAGTTGTAGTGGGGTGGGGCATATCTTCATCGAGCACAAGATCTTCGGCAGCGTGCAATCGTCCATCGTGTTTAAGACGCACGAAGAAGTCGATGATTTTGCCGTGTCCCTGGGTGAGTGGATCAAAAGCCCGGTGACAGTCCGCAGCCCATTGGTCGATGCCGTGCTGCCGGATGGCTCCCGTATCAACATTGTCTATGGCCGGGAAATTTCTAAGCGTGGTAGCAACTTCACCATTCGTCGTTTTGGTGGCAAGCCGCTGAGCATCTTAGAGCTGATCTCCTTCGGTAGCTGCAACTACATGATCGCCTCGTATCTGTCGTTCATGCTGGAAGAGCACCTGAACATGTTCGTAGTCGGTGCGACAGCATCCGGTAAAACCACGCTGTTAAATGCGCTCAATACATTCATCAAGCCCGATGCCAAAATCGTGACCATCGAAGACACGCCGGAAGTGGTCGTGCCGCACCACAACTGGGTTCAAGAAACCACCCGTCAGGGGTCCGGCGATAACAAAGGTAGCGATGTCGGCATGTTCGAGCTACTTAAAGCGGCCTTGCGTCAACGCCCCGACCGCATCATCGTCGGTGAGATTCGTAGTGTGGAAGCTGTCGTCGCCTTCCAGGCCATGCAGACCGGTCACGGCGTCATCTCGACTTTCCATGCCGCTTCCGTAGAGAAGCTGATTCAGCGTCTAACGGGTGATCCGATCAACATCCCCAAGACCTACATCGACAACCTGAACCTGGCCGTGATTCAGTCGGCGGTACGCCTGACCAACGGCAAGAGCGCGCGTCGCATTCTCAGCGTCAACGAAATCATCGGCTATGACCCGACCAGCAACAGCTTCTCCTTCTTAGAAGCCTTCCGTTGGAACCCGGAAACGGACGTTTTCGAGTTCCCCGGCTATATGAACAGCTACCTGTTGGAAAATGTGATCGCAGTCAAGCGGGGCATCCCGCCGCGTAAACGCCGTCAGATCTACGATGAGGTCAAGCAGCGCGCGCGCATCTTCGAAAAGCTACACAAAGAAAAGGGAGTGACGGACTTCTATGACTTCTTCAAAGTCCTCGCAGAAGCGCGCAAACAAGGTCTCTTTTAAGATCGTTTCGGAGTTCGACCTCTTTTATCACCTGACCTATATGTCAGCGATGTCGTCCGCCGGAATCTCGCGCAGTAAAACATTTGAACTGGCTGCAGAAGCGCGTACGGAAGCGGCTGTGTATTTCGTCGCCATCAACCAGTTGGTGAACGAACTGCGCTTTGACTACCCGGAAGCCTGCCGCCGCGTGGGTACGGCGGCTAAATCCAAGAATATGCGTAGTTTCTTGCTGCGCATGTCCGATGCGCTGCGCTCCGGTGAGCCACTTTCGGAGTTCTTGACGCGCGAAGCTAGCGTGATGAGCACCGCCTATGAGAACAACTACGAGCGTAAGATCGAAACGCTCAAGCAATGGTCGAATGCTTTCTCGTCAGTTGTGATTTCGGTCGCGCTGATCATTATCATTCAGATTATTTCAGCGATGATCTACAGCATGGACCTGGGTGCGATGACCGGCATGGTCATTGCTGGCATCATGCTGAGTAGTTTCGCCGCATGGATCATCTGGCGGTCGGCCCCAGCGGAGTCGATGGTTATCAAGCTCGGCAAGGGTAGGGGGTCCAAGAAGCAGCAGCGGACGGAGCGCTTGTTCCGGCTGGTGATGCCCTTATGCGCGATGGTCATTGCTGTGCTCTCGGTGATGGGTGTCGAGGTTGGCGTCCAATTGCTGATTATCTCCTTCATGCTGGTCCCGGTAGGGCTGGCGGGCTTCCGTGCGGATAACCTGCGCGTCGCCCAGGACGATGACTTCAGCCAATTCCTGCGCTCAACGGGTAGCATGGCCGCATCCAGTGGCACGACCGTCAATGAAGCCCTGCTGCGGCTCGACCTGAGTTCCTTCCCATCATTAGAAGACGACATTGAACGCCTCAACAAGCGCCTCAAAGCGCGCATCGACCCCATGCTGTGCTGGCGTCAGTTCGGCCTGGATACGGGCAGCAAGCTCATCTCCGAAGTGGTGGAAATCTTCTATGGCGGGGTCTTGATCGGTGGCGCGCCGGAAGTCGTCGGCTATACCTGCTCGCTGTTCGTTGCCAAAGTGACCCAACTGCGCGCCAAGCGTCGCCTGGTGACGGGCACATTTTCCGCGCTGACGACCATCATGCAGGCCATTGTTGCTGGTTTGATGGTCTTCGTCATGGCGATTGTCAATAACTTCGCCATCATGGTCAAAGACATTATGCCGTCGGGCGATGCTGCTGCGGAAGCCCAGCAGTCGGTCAATATGGGCATGGCTCAGTTCACGGATGCACAACTGGCGCAACTCGCCGCCATGACGTCACTCATGGTGGTGGTGATGGCATTCGTTGGCGCGGCAGCAATCATCCTCAGCGACGGTGGCTATAAGCTCAAGGCCACATTCTACGTCGCACTGATGATGTTTATTTCTAGCATTTGTATGCTGGTGGTGCCGCCAATGGTGGCTGGCATGCTGACGAATTGAGCTGAGGAGTCATCATGAGCGTTATTGAACTCATTTTTGAAAATAAAGTCGTACTCATCAGCCTGCTTGCTGTCATCGTGCCCCAGCTTGTGGCGCTCTTGCTGGTCCTGGGCATGGGCATCACGCGCCTGTTCAAATATCTGGCGGAGCAAAAGCAGCAGCAGCGTGAACATGTGCGAGAGATGGACCTGCTGGGCGAACAGCGCAGCGAAGTCGATATGTCCGGCCTGGATGAGGTCGAGCTTGATGACGAGGACGCCATAGGCGAGCCAGAAGAAGAGGAAGAACTAGAGGACGACCCGCGCGCCGCTGATGACAATGAGCCGGAGGGCTTTGACCTCAATTCCGAGAGTGATATGCAATCCTTGCTAGCTGATGTCTTCGTCGATGACACGATGGACCAGAAAGCCGAAATGCTGCTGGGTGAAATCGAACCAATGGGCGTGGATATGCTGCTCGAATTTGCCGAGGCCATCAACCAGCGCTTACCAGAAGCGGTAGGAGAGTAGGGCATGTCGATTGAATTTGTTTTGTATGCCATCATTGCGGCTGTTGCGGCCTACTTCTCATCGGAAATTGGCGATTTTCTGGTAGGGCTTGCTGGCCATGAACGCCAGTCAGCGCCGATGGCAACGAAACAACGCTTGCTGTTCTCAGGCATGACGTTGGCCATCGGGCTGGCGATTGCCGCGACCATCACCGCCCGTGAACAAGCGCTGCTGTGGTTTGCACTGCTCGTCTACTTCATGCTAATCGCCGTGATTGACCTGCGCTATCGTCTGGTCCTCAATTTGATGACCTATCCCGGCTTGTTAGTGGCTGTCGCCCTCAATCTGGCCCTGTTCGATGGCCAGTGGCGCTCGATCATCATTGGCGGCATTTTCGCCTTTGGCATCTTCTTTGGCGCCGCCTGGTTTAGCGGTGGCGTCGGTGGTGGCGATATCAAACTGGCCTCGGTGATTGGCCTCTTGTTTGGTTTCCCGCTGGTGACGCCCGCGCTGCTGATCGGTGGGGGCGCTGGGGCCATTTATGCCGTAGCTTTAATGCGCCAGCCCGCAGAAGTACAAAAGGGAAAAGCCTTTGCCTATGCGCCTTTCCTGTGTTTCGGGGTACTCGTAACGTTTTTGTACGTGATAATAGGGGGGTAAACAGATGGCGGCTGTTGCCCAGGATATGATGACACAACCACAGGTCGAAGAAACCAAAGAAACGACTGAAAAACCGACTCGCAAGCGTGGCTTGCCGATTGCGCGGATTATTCAGTTTCTCATTATCAGCAGTCTGGCGATGTCCTTCATCCCACTCAGCCTGATTATTCAAATTTTCGGTGAGGAAGAAGCGGTGCTCCAGGAAACGCTGACTGTGCTGGAAAGCCAGTTAACGGCTGAGCCGGACGTTGACCCGGAAGAAGAGGCCCTGCGGACGACCAACCTGCAATTGATGTCGCAGATTAGTTCCTTGCAGCAGTTGACGGATTCCCTGGGTAGCCACAATCGGCTCTGGCCAGACATCATGCGCCTGCTGCTGGACTACGACGCCAATTATCTGGAAATTACCAGCCTGGTACAGGAAAACAACATGCTGCGGCTGGAAG
>MDTD01032617.1_pt1 | contig 10737 bp, 11 predicted proteins | sample 811221 | NCBI WGS metagenome assembly MDTD01 (sample SAMN05326646, study PRJNA326480) | marine metagenome | isolation source: seawater | place: Pacific Ocean: South West | collected 2011
AAAGAATGGAAGATTTAAACAATATTAATTTTAGAGCGGATGGTTTTCCAGATGAATTGGTTGATAACGAACCAGAAGAAAGAGGATATGAAATATAATAAATATGTTAAGATTAAAAAATGTTAAATAAGAGAAAATTTTATATAAATGGTCAATGGGTTAATCCTGTTAAAAAAAATGACTTCGAAGTTATTAATCCATGTAATGAGGATACTTGTGCAATTATTTCATTAGGTTCAAAAGAAGATACTGATAACGCTGTAAAAGCTGCAAAAAACGCATTCGAGAGCTTCAAAGATACTAGCAAAAAAGAAAGATTAGATTTACTTAAAAAATTATTAGTTATTTACAAAAAAAGGTTTGTTGAGATGGCTAAAGCTATTTCTCTAGAAATGGGAGCACCTATAGATTGGGCTACAGATGTGCAAACTGCATCAGGACAAGCTCACTTGGAAGATTTTATAATTAGATTAAAAGAATTCGAATTTGATGAACACTTTGATAAAAAATCAAACAATCATATCTACTATGAACCAATTGGTGTTTGTGGTTTAATAACTCCATGGAACTGGCCTATTAATCAAATAGCTCTAAAAGTAATCCCCGCATTTGCAACTGGGTGCACAATGATTTTAAAACCATCTGAAATAGCTCCTTTATCAGGAATGTTATTCGCTGAAATGATTGATGAAGTCGGTTTTCCAAAAGGTGTGTTTAATTTAGTTAATGGAGATGGTGCTAGTGTTGGAACTCAAATCTCAAGCCATCCTGATATTGATATGGTTTCTTTTACCGGTTCTACAAGAGCTGGACGATTAATATCAAAAAATGCAGCTGAAACCATAAAAAGAGTTTGTCTAGAACTTGGAGGTAAAGGTGGAAATATAGTTTTTGCTGATAGTTATAAAAATGCAGTTAGAGATGGAATAAGAAATGTGATGAGTAATTCTGGCCAATCATGTGACGCGCCAACTAGAATGTTAGTAGAAAAATCTATTTATCAAAGAGCGGTAGAAGAGGCTGTAGATGAAGCAAACAAAATCAGTGTTGATCAAGCTTCTAAAAAGGGAGATCACATTGGACCGGTAATTTCAAAAACTCAGTATGATAAAATTATAAATTTAATTGAGAGTGGGATTTCAGAAGGTGCAACTTTAGCTGCTGGAGGTCCAGAGTTACCACATGGATTAAATAAAGGATATTTTATTAAACCTACAATTTTTACAGATGTTACAAATAACATGAGAATTGCAAAAGAAGAAATTTTTGGTCCTGTTTTATCTATTATCCCTTTTGAAACTGAAGATGAGGCAATAAAAATTGTAAATGATACATATTATGGATTAGGAAATTATCTACAAACTGAGGACAAAGAAAAAGCACATAGAGTAGCAAAAAGATTAAGATCGGGATGTGTTTACATTAATGGCAATACAGCTGACGCTGGAACTCCCTTTGGTGGCTATAGACAATCTGGAAATGGTCGAGAGGGTGGAGTTTGGGGCTTAGAAGAATATTTAGAGGTAAAAACAGTTACTGGTTGGAAATAATTCATGATTGGATTTGTAATGGTAGGAACTAATAGTTTGAACAGCGCTATTAATTTTTACGATAAACTTTTGCAGACAATTGATTTGAAAAGAGCAGTGACAAATCAAAAATATGCTGGTTACTCACCAGTCGATAAACCAAAAAGTATTGAATTTTATGTCACTAATCCGGTCAATAAAAGAATTGCAACTTTCGGAAACGGATCTCAAATATCTTTTTTAGTTAATTCAAAGCAAGCTGTTAACAAATTTTATGAAATTGGAATAAAATTAGGTGGAAAAGACGAAGGAGCTCCAGGTGTAAGACATGGCGATTATTACTGTTATCTTAGAGATCTAGATGGTAATAAAATTAGTGCATTTACTCTATTAAAAAATTAGCATGCATATAATTCATAGAGGAATTGTAAGTAAAAAATATAAAGAAAATCTTTTATCATCTTTTAAACAATCTTTTAAAAGAGGACACGGCGTCGAAACAGATATTCATATAACGAAAGATGGAAAATTTATTTGTTATCATGATTTTACTTTAAGCAGAATCTTTAATAAAAATAAGAGTATTAAAAGCTTAACTTATTTGCAGATAAAAAAAGTTTGTGCCAAAACAAAAAGACCAATACCTCTCCTTAAAGATTTATTAAATACCTCGAAAAATAAATTTTTTATTTTTATTGAAATTAAGCCATATCTTTCAAAATCTCATTTAAAAAAGCTTTTGAAAGAGACATCAAAATTTAATAATTGTGTTTTTATTTCATTTAAACATGAAAACATTTACAACTTATTAAAAATAAAAAGAAATATTAATGTTGGGTTATCTTTTGCGACTCGATCAAAAATAAAAACAATTACTAATAAATCAAAAAATAATTATATTAAATACTTAATATTAGATAAATCTTTTATTAGAAATAAGAGTATTCAAGAGTTAAAAATAAAAAAATATTTTTACACAATTAAAACAAAAGCTGAATTCAAAAAATATAAAAATGATAATAATTTGATTTTTGAAAATTTATAGAATTACTTTTTTAAATAATTCAGTCTACCAATAATTTCGTCTCGATCCATATAGTATCCTTGTAAATGTCTGTGACCTGAATTTGGATCAAATTCAGTTCTTCCATGTAAAAGTCTTCTATTATTGAAAGAAAATATATCACCCGGTTCTAATCTGAAATTTATTTGAAATTTATTATCGTGTAATAGTTTACCAAATCTATGGTGGGCTTTGTAAACGGAATCCATCTTATCTGGGTGACAGTCCAAAGCATCCAAAGTTGCAATGCTATATCTTACATCATTAAAGTCGCCATCTTTAGTCAGTGAAATTGCTGTTCCGTAAAAACTTCTAATAGCCTCTTGTGTGTAATCTTTATCTCTAAATTTTAAAGGTGTATTGACTAAAATATCAAAAATATCTTTTTCATTTTTCCTCAAGTAATCTGCAACAGCAAATGCATCTACTGCAGAAGAGTTTCCCCCTTTTGCAGAATTTGTTAGGCAATGTAAAAATTGATATCCAGGAGGATTCTCAAACCAAGGTAAATCCATGTGATTTTTTAAGGCGTGAGCAGTATATGCAGAATTATTGGGCTTTGGAATATTGATAACCTCAAATGGTGTTTTAAAAAATGTTTCTCTAGTATGACTAATCTTATTTAAAATTTTAAAAGCAGAATTCTTTTCAACTGGAGCATTTTTAACAATTGCTATTCCAGAATGGTGAAGAAGTTCAAGCCACTTTATTAAACCTTCCTCGGAATTAATTATATAATCATAATCTATTTCAATAGTTTTAAGTTTACTTTGTAATTTACTATCCCAGAGCTTATAAGGAGAAACATATTTAGTGTTATTTTTTATCGTATAACAATTTTCTCTAAGCCATGATGGATTATATATACTTTTATGATTTCCTTCACTCCACTCTATCTCTAGTTTACCATTTTCTAAAATATTATAATTTTTTGGATTGATTTCAGGTGAAACATTAAGGATGCTAAACATTCTATGACGTGAATCTTTGTCATGAGCTGTTGGACAATTATCTCTTAACCATAAATAATTAAATTTACTCTCAATTCCATCATCCCAAATAATTTTTAAATAAGTTGAGTTTTTTTCTAATTTTGAAATTGATCTCATCGTTAATAATTATATAAATGTTAGTATAATTCAATTCAATTAATAGTTGAATTAATAATTCAGCACTTGTTTTTTACATCCATTCATTATTTAATCTCTTTATTAAAACTTAACATAGAGGAGAAAAATTGATGAAGTTTTTAAAAAAATTAATTCTTTCAACTTTTTTTGCATCATCTCTATTAGCTACTAGTGCTAATGCAGGTGAGTGTAAAGCTAGATTGGGAGATTTCGATTGGTCAAGTGCGAACATCCACACTGCAATAACTCAATTTATCCTTGAAAAGGGATATGGATGTAAAGTGTCTGTTACTAAAGGAAGTACAACACCGATTATGGCTGCTCATTATGACAAACAATTAGATGTAATTACTGAAGTTTGGTATGATAACATTATAGCTAATTACGAGCCTCATGAAAAAGCAGGTACAATCAAAAATATTGGCGTTAACACTCCAGACTCACAGCAAGCATTTTATGTAGATAAAGCTACAGCTGATAAATATAATTTAAAATCTGTAGAAGATATGAAAGATCCGAAAATAGCTGCGCTATTTAAAGATCCAGAAGATCCATCTAAAGGTAGAATGACTAGTTGTATTTCAGGTTGGACTTGTTACACAGTAAACTTAGTTAAACATAAAGAATATGGTTTAGATAAGTATTACACTAACTTTGATCCAGGATCAGGTGGTGCTTTAGATGCGGCTATAGCTGGAGCTTTTGCAAAAAATAAACCAGTATTTACTTATTACTGGGCTCCAACAGGTCTTATGGGTAAAGTAGATTTGGTAAGATTGTCAGAACCAAAATTTGAAGCTGAATGTTGGAATAAAATGTCTGCAGTTGTGGAAGACATTAAGGCAAATGGACCAGAAGTTTACAAACCAAGTTGCGCATGTGAATATAGAGATATGGCTCTAACAAAATCTGTTTTAACTGATTGGGCAAAAGCTCATCCAGAAGAAACTAAATTTTTAGAGAAATATACTATTCCAACAGCTACAGTTAATAAAATGTTAGCATTCTACGAAGATGAGTCAGATGGTGATATGGAATTAACTGCTAAACAGTTTTTAAAAACTGAAAGTATGTGGAAAAGTTGGGTTCCTGCTGATGTAGCTAAAAAAGTTTCAGCTGCATTATAATCCTAACTATAAATAAATTTTTAAAAGAGCCCATTAAATATGGGCTCTTTTACTAAATAGGGTTCAACAAAATTAAATATGAAGCTTAGAAAAGATAAAAAATTTTTCTTTAATATTAGCCTGTTATTTATTTTTATTTGGCTTTTGATAATTAGTTATAGTTCATCAAAAAGAAAGCCGGAAACAGTTGGTGATTTAATTAACGATTTTTCTTGGCTTCAAAAATGGCCTAAATGGTTAGATCTTCCTTTAATGAAGTGGATAAATATTGGATTTAAAAAACTCAATGAAACATATGGTTTTATTTTTGAAGCAATAAATAATTTTTTACTTGCAATGCTAATGGCTTTAAAAAATTTTCTAATTTTAGCCCCATGGCCTGCTGTGGTTTTGGGAGTTGTTGTAATAGCTTATTTTGCAAGTGGAAGAAAAATTAGGACAACAGTGTTTGTTGGTTTTTGTACTTTTTTTATAGGATTTTTACATCCAATATTTTGGACAAAGGCAATCGAGACTACAGCAATTATGTTAATAAGTATTTTCTTGTGCTTAGTATTTGGAATGCCTGTTGGTATATTAATGTCCAGGGCTGAAAGGGTAAGAAATAAAATTCTTCCAGTTCTTGATTTAATGCAGACAATTCCTGCTTTTGTATATTTAATTCCAGGAATAATGTTATTTGGACTAGGTGCGGTTCCTGCGATTATCGCTACTTTTATTTACGCCGTTCCACCCCTAGTAAGATTGACTGACTTAGGTATAAGACTAGTTGATAAAGAAGTCATAGAAGCTGCAGATGCTTTTGGTGCAAGCAAAAAACAGAAATTATGGGGTGTTCAAATGCCTTTGGCTCTTCCAAATATTATGCAAGGAATTAACCAATGTACTATGATGGCTTTGTCTATGGTTGTTATTGCTTCAATGATTGGTACAAGAGGTCTCGGGGATGAAGTTTTGTTGGGTTTACAACAATTAAATGTTGGTAGAGCTGCAGAAGCAGGTATTGCTATAGTATTATTAGCAATTGTTCTTGATCGGATTACTCAGTCATATGGTGAGACTCTTCAGGAAAGAAGAGCACCAGTTAAAAAGAAATAATATGTCAAAAATAGAAATTAATAATGTTTATAAAATTTTTGGTAATAATCCAAATTCTGTTATGCCTATGGTTCGTGATGGAGCTAATAAAGAAGAAGTTCTAGAAAAAACTGGTCATACAGTAGGTTTAGATAATGTTTCCTTAAAAATAGAGGAAGGTGAAACATTTGTATGCATGGGATTATCAGGCTCAGGTAAATCTACTTTGATAAGACATTTAAATAGATTGATAGATCCTACTGATGGTGAAATTCTTGTTGAGGGAACTAATGTTATGTCTTTAAATAAAGAACAGTTAATAGACTTTAGAAGACATAAGATGAGTATGGTTTTTCAAAGGTTTGGTTTGTTTCCCCATAAAACTGTAATGCAAAATGTAGGTTATGGATTGGAAATGCAAGGCAAAACTGAAATTGAAAGAAATAAGATTGCTATGGAAAAAATAGATGCGGTAGGTTTAAATGGATTTGAAAATCAATTTCCTAATCAATTATCTGGGGGAATGCAGCAACGTGTAGGTTTAGCTAGAGCGTTAGCAACAAATTCAGATATCATGTTAATGGATGAGGCTTTTAGTGCTCTAGATCCGTTAATTAGAAGTGATATGCAAAAACAACTGCTAGAACTTCAATCAGAATTAAAAAAAACTATAGTCTTCATTACTCATGATCTTGATGAATCTTTGAGGCTTGGAGACCATATTGGTATATTAAATGCAGGAAAATTAGTACAGGTAGGAACGCCTGTGGAAATCATAATGAATCCAGCTGATGAGTACGTAAAAGCTTTTGTCAAAGATGTAAATAGAGCTAAAGTAATAAAGGCAAAAATTATTATGAAGAATGCAAATGAAGTTAATGGTATTGACAAAACAAACTTAATTAAAGTCAATGAAGATCAATTTATAGAGGAATTTCTACCAAAAATAGTTTGTTCTAGTGCGAATTGTGAAGTTGTTGACAAAAATGGAAATATTAAAGGTTACATAACTAATAAAGAATTACAATCTTCGCTTACAAAATCGTAATTAATGGTTCACCAATCATTAAAAAATAAAAAAATCATCATTTCTGCAGGAGCATCTGGAATAGGCCTCGCTACAGCTAAGGTATGTCTTGCTAGAGGAGCGTATGTATACTTATGTGATATTAATAAAAATTTTATAAACAAACTAAAAAAACATCCACTTCATAATAAAAGGCTTTTTTCTTATTATTGCGATGCTTCAAATGAACCACAAGTTAAGGACTTTTTTAAGAATATTCAAAATAAAACAAAAAAAATAGATGCTTTAATTAATAATGTCGGTGTTGCTGGTCCAACTAGCACACTTGAAAAAATAAAATCTAAGGATTGGGAAAATACCTTGCATATAGATATAAATAGTCATTTTTATTTCACTAAACAAGCAATACCTTTAATTAAAAAATCTAATAATGGGTCAATAATAAATATTTCATCTACTGCTGGCATTCTTGGTTTCCCTTTAAGATCTCCTTATGCAGCTAGTAAATGGGCGGTTATAGGAGTTACAAAAACTTTAGCGATGGAGCTTGGAAAATTTAATATTAGAGTTAATGCGGTATGTCCTGGTTCTATAAAGGGTAAACGCATGATTAAAGTTATTAAAGAGAAAGCAAAATTTACGAAAATATCAAAAAAAAAAATTGAAAGAGATTTCATATCAATGAGCTCAATGAAAAAATGGATACTTGAAGAGGATATTGGAAAAATGTGTGCTTTTTTAATCTCAGATGATTCAAGTAAAGTTTCTGGACAGATAATTTCTGTAGATGGTAATACTGAGAGAAATGATTAGATAAAAAATCTTAATCATTATCTAATTTTATTTTCATACTTTTTTCTTAATCTTTGAAGATCTACTAAATATTCATCTCTAATATTTGAAATCTGCTGTATTGATTTTCCTTTTGCTTGTTTTTTTGTGCCTGAAATAAGTCTAGATGATAATTTTTTAGACAGCTTAGGTGCTTTTAACTTTGTCCATGGTAATTTTAAAGCTGGACCAAATTGCTCCAACATGTGCTTCATGCCTGTTTGCCCCCCTGCCAAATGAAAAGTTAAAAAAGTTCCCATTAATGACCATCTTAAACCAGGACCATCTTCAATTGCTCTATCCAATTCCTCGGTAGTTGCGTATCCCTCATTAATTATATGCAAACCTTCCCTCCACAAAGCCTCTTGCAATCTATCAGATAAATAACCAGGTAATTCATTTTTTACCATTATCGGATTCATAGAAATTGATTTATAAAATTTTTTAGCAATATCTAAATTTTTAATAGAAGTTTTTTTTCCTGGGACTATTTCAACAGCAGGTAAAAGATATACCGGATTAAAGGGGTGCCCAATTATTCCTCTTTCCGGATTATTACATTTTGAATAAATTCTTGTAGGTAATAAACCTGATGAGCTTGAGGAAATAATTGATTTAGATTTTGCATAATTTCCAATTTTTTTCAATAACTCTATTTTTAATTCATAATTTTCTATTGCACATTCTTGAATAAAATCTGCATTTTTTAAGGTTTCTTCTATTGATGAAAAAAAATAAAAATTTTTTAAATTTAACTTTTTTTTATTAAAAAGTTTTTTTACATAAGGCCAAGTTCTTTTTATTTCTAATATTATTTTTTTTTTTAAATTAATATTTTTATCAAATGCATATACAATTTTGTTATGAGCTAAAAATCTGATAATCCAACCTACACCAATTACTCCAGTTCCAATCACGGCAACTTTTTTGATATTGGACATTACTTATGTTTGACAAGTTTTAATTTTTCTCTTGTTTCTGCGGGCGTCATAGGCGTGTATCCAATATCATCAACTATTCTTATTGCTTTCTCTACTAATTGTGCATTTGTAGCCAGCTTTCCTTTCGATAGGTATAGATTATCCTCTAAACCAACTCTTGGATTTCCACCCATTAATACTGTTTGTGCAACAAATGGCATTTCATTTTTTGAAATAGCAAAACCAGACCAAATACCTTCTTTAGGCATTATATCTTTCATTGCCTGCATAGCTAAAGTTGTTGCTGGAGCACCCCAAGGAATACCAAGGCACATTTGAAATAATGGTGGATCACTTAATAATCCCTCTTCGTATAATTGTGCTCCAAACCACATATTACCTAAATCAAAAGCTTCTATTTCTGGCTTTACTTTTATTTCCTTTAATTTTTTAGCTGCTTTTCTCAAATCATTTGGGGTATTAACTGTAATAACTGAGCTATCACCAAAGTTTAATGTACCCGCATCTAATGTACAAATTTCAGGAAGAAATTCTTCAACGTTAGCTATTCTTTCCATAACATTTGCCATGTCAGTCATAGGACCGAATTCAAGAGGATTTTTACCTTGGCCGATATCTAAATCTCCACCCATTCCAGTTGTTAAATTTAATATTACATCTGTATCACTAGATCTAATTCTGTCGACTACCTCTTTATATAGTTCTAATCTTCTACTTGGAGTTCCATCCTCTTCTCTTACATGAATATGAGCAATCGCAGCACCTGCTTTAGCTGCATCTATAGAGGCTTTTGCAATTTGTTCAGGAGTCTTGGGTAAATCTGGATGTTTTCCAGCAGTGTCTCCTGATCCCGTTACTGCACATGATATAAATACCTTATTCTTCATTTAATCATAAATTTATAATATAATAAAACTTCTTAGGAAATAAAAAAATGTCAATTCATATAGCAAGCCAAATTATCAAAAAAGAGTGGGCTGACTACAATAGTCATATGAATATGGCTTACTACGTTTTAATTTTTGACCAAATTTGGGAAAACATGCTTGAAAAATTTAAAATGGGTGAAACCTCTGCTAAAACATCAAACATGAGCACTATGGTAGTTGAAACTCATACAACTTATAACAACGAAGTAAAAGAAGGAGATGAAGTTGAAATCAATCTTACTTTTTTTGATCATGATAAAAAAAGATTACATTACAAACTAGAAATGATTGAAAAATCTACAAAAAAACTATCTGCAACAATTGAAATGATATCTTTATATATTGACTTAAGTAAAAGAAAAGTATCAGAATTTGAACATGAGAAAATTAAGATTATGGATGAATTTATAAATTCAAATAGTCCAAAATTTAAAAATGAAAACTTGGTATTTTTAGGAAAGCTTAAGAAATAATGGAAATTAAACTACTCTCTGGAGCACTTGGGGCAGAAATTAAAGGAATTGATCTTACTGATGTCTCTGATCAAAATTTCGAAAAAATAAATAATTTATTATTAGAACATAAAGTAATTTTTTTTAGAAACCAACCAATTACACAAGATCAACAAATAGCACTAGCAGAAAAATTTGGACCTTTAGAAACTCATGCATATGTTAAGGGGCTTGATGAATATCCTGAAATTGTAAGAATAGTAAAAGGAAAAGAGGAAAAGAACCAATGGGGAGAAAATTGGCATAGTGATGTAAGTTATAACGCAAAACCTACAAAAGCTGTGATACTTAAATCTATAAAAATTCCACCTGTTGGTGGTGATACTTGTTTTTCAAATATGGAGTTAGCGTGGGAAACTTTAGATGAAAAAATAAAAGAAAAAATTGAAGATAAAAAAGCGATCCATAGCTCTCTTGGAGCTGAATTTTTTATTGAAAAATATAAATATATGGAAGGAAATGATAAAAAAAATTATGACGCTTATTCAAATGAACATCCAATTGTAAGAACTCATCCAGAAACTGGAAAGAAAATTCTCTTTGTTAATTGGACTTATACTAAACAGATAAT
>MDTD01190956.1_pt1 | contig 10736 bp, 7 predicted proteins | sample 811221 | NCBI WGS metagenome assembly MDTD01 (sample SAMN05326646, study PRJNA326480) | marine metagenome | isolation source: seawater | place: Pacific Ocean: South West | collected 2011
GGCAAGCCGGTGAAGATCATCTCCAAGGTTTCCAAGCGGAAGCCTGCCCATTATTACGAGATTCAGATCGATACCAAAAAGAATCGTCCCGAGATCCTCAACGGACGTGGCGAAGGTGTTGATATTCCACCCGGAGACAAGGGTGCCAAGATTATTGCGAAGCATGGCATCGAATGGGTCGAACTCGATCATGGAACGCGGGTCACGATCGAATTGGAGGCACGTTATCAACGAGGTCGGGGAAGTGTCGACGAGTACCTTGCTCAAACTGCGATTGCCAATCCTCATGTGACTTTGCACTTTCAAGATTCCGATGGCAACTGTCAGGATTACAATCGGTCTGCTGAGCTATTGCCTCCGGAGCCGAAGGAAATCAAGCCGCACCCTTACGGAGTGGAATTGGGACGGCTGGCCGCGATGCTCAAAGATACAAAGGAGCCAACGCTATCGTCCTTTCTGACCTCCAGTTTCTCGCGGGTCAGTTCTGCGGTCGCTCGCCGTATTTGCAGCACCGCTGATCTCAGTACACGCGCTCGCACGACTCGCATTGGTCAACGCGAAGCCGATTCGCTGTATGCGGCAATCCAAGAGACCAAGATCTCTAATCCGGCTACCGATTGTATCTGTCCGATCGGAGAAGAATTGATTCTCAAAGGGTTGCGACACGTGGTCCCCGGCGAATTTTACACGGCGGCCACACGCCCCCCCTCAGTCTATCGTGGCAATCCATTTCAGATCGAAGTTGGTTTGGCCTACGGGGGAGCGGCGCCGACGCAACGAGTGGATGCCGAGTTGCTTGATGAATTGTTGGAGGAGACTGATGCTCGAACGATTCGTCAATTCTTGATCACGACCTTTAACGGATTGGGTTCCGACAACGCGGAACGGATTTTGAAGGAATCGGGCGTTGGCTCACGACAGACCACGCGCACGCTGAAGCCTAAGGAAACAGAAGCGTTGTTGCATGCCATGCAGACGATTAACATCAGCGAAGGCCAGAGCATGGAAGTCTTGCGGTTGGCCAATCGTGTGCCGCTGCAATTTCAACACGCCGCCTGTGCGATTACTCAAACGGTGTTGGGAACGAATTGGCGTAGCTATGGCTTGACGCAATCGCGGAACTCACTTCCCAAGGGCCCCGTTACCTTAATGGTGCATATCGCGAGCGTCTGGGTGCCGTTTACGAGTGAGTCCAAAGAGGCCGTGGCTGCCTATCCCGAAATTCAGAAAGAGTTGCGACTTGCATTGCAGGCTGCTGGTCGAAAACTTGGAATGTATCTCCGCCGCAGAAATCGAGTGCGACAGGAGGGCGAACGACGAAATACCTTCCTGAGATATCTTGGTGAAGTCGCGAACGCGATCAGCGAGATTAATGGTGTCGATCGACAGCACCTCTACGATCAACTGGTTAAGGTTGCAAAAAAGCAAACAGCCGAAGCCGATGTGCGATACGACGATCGCGGCGAAAAAGTCGAAGTTGATGAAAATCAGTTTGGTGAAAATGTTCTGATTGTCAGCCCCGAAGAACAGTTGACGGGAATCAATCGAGTTTCCAAGGCGGACGCGGAAGACGAATCCGAGGAACCGCCGGAAGAAAAACCAAAACCGCGTAAGAAGGTCAAAAGAGCTGCCAAAACCAAAGCAAAACGAAAAACGCGTCGGTAACCTGATTGTCGACGTTTTCTCATTGGGATGAACGATGGCGAAACGAAAAGTAGTTCGAAAGAAAGCTTCCACAAAAGCAAAGCCCGCCAAAAAAAAGATCTCTAAAAGCGATGCTCAGACGTTGAAGTCGCTGAATGGCATGGCGGATGGTGTTGTTCGTGCTGCAGATCGACGTCGAGATCTGCATATCGATATTCCCTCGCGAACACTTTCAAATGTCAAATACAGCCCGCGGAAACGTATCCTTGAGATGGGCAATAATACGAACCGCAGGCAACTCTTTAATCTCTCGCAGGCCAAAGCCTACATGCAGACAATGCTTGTTGGGAGCGGTTGCAAACGGCTAATTGAACAAGGGAAAACAACCAGCATTCGTGGTTTGTTTTACCTGCTCAAGCACACCATTGAGGGGACCAAAGAGGAAACCTTTGGCGAACAATCTGAGTGCGATCCGATCATTGAAGATGTTGAAGTCCTGCTCGACAGCCTTCGCGAAGAACTCCATCTTTACGCCTCCAACCGTGGAACCATGGTTGGCCCCATCACGTTGGTCGACAGTGGTGACACCATCGATTGTTCACGCATGGGGTCGGGCGGATACAGCATCCCTTCGATTGTTGAGCCCGAAGTGATGCAATTCGTTAAGTGTGACGCGAAGTTCGTGTTGCATGTCGAAAAAGATACCGTCTGGAGAAGATTCAACGAAGATAAATTCTGGCGTAAATACAATTGCCTGCTGACGCACGGACAGGGGCAACCACCGCGGGGCGTGCGGCGTCTGCTCTATCGACTCAATCAGGAATTGAAACTGCCCGTCTACTGCCTGCTCGATAATGATCCATGGGGATATTATATCTACAGCGTTCTTAAGCAGGGGTCGATTAATCTCGCCTTCGAGTCTCGTCGAATGGCAATTCCAGATGCAAAGTTCCTCGGCTTACGAAGTATCGACTTCGAACGTTGTGAGTTATCGGATAGTGTCAAAATTGCCATGAATGACAACGATCGAAAACGCGCTCGTCAGATCTCGAATTATCCCTGGTTCGAAAAGAAGAAAGAATGGCAAAAAGAGATCAAGAAAATGCTTCAGAACGATTTCAAACTCGAAGTGGAAGCATTAATCAGTAAAGACATCAGTTACGTGACGGAGGTTTATGTTCCCGAACGGCTGAAAAAGAAGGATTGGCTCGACTGATTCGGAACGGCGAGGAGCGTTGGTGAATGACTGAATGGAAAGAGTTGGAAGGCTATTACGGTATCCAGGAGATTCCGGTGCTGTGGGGGGATATGGATTCATTTTCCCACGTCAACAACGCTCGGTATTTCACTTGGATGGAGACCTCACGAATCGCGTATCTCGATCGAGCGGGTATGGGAGAGTCGATGCTCGAGAAGGGGTGGGGGCCAATTCTTGCCGCTGTGAATTGTAATTACCGCCGCCAGGTTCATTATCCCGATACCATCTTCGTCGGCGCAAGGGTGCAGAATATCGGCCGGTCCAGCATCCTCGTCGAACACCGTTTCGTAAGTCAAGAAGCGAATGCTCTTTGCGCGGACGGTGAATCGAAAATTGTCATGTTCGACTACAATGCCCAGAGGCCAATGCGGGTTACCGATGAGGTGCGGGCTGCAATCGCCGAGATCCAATCCTAATCACGCGATTTGGGTGGGTGATCTCTAGCCAGGAAGATTTTCAGGACGGTTAAAATGAATGATGAACTTGTATTGAGAATTGAGGGACATGTGGAATCTCCGCGTGAATTTCGCGTTGAAGATCTTCGCGGCTTGGCTGACGATTGGCAGGTGAAAGATGTGACTCGACTGGGAATGAAGCGTGGCGGGGATGCAGTGCAACTTGCCGGGCTGCTAGCATCAGTGCAGCTGCTCGACGGTGCCACCCACCTCGGCCTGCATGGGACTCGCGATAACTTTCATGCAAGTATTCCGTTGGGACCGGTTCTCGAAAAGGCAATTGTGATCTACGAAAAAGATGGCCAACCGCTTGACGTCAATGTGGGTGGTCCTTTTCGCTTCTTTATTCCCGATCATGCCGCTTGTCACACGGATGAGATTGATGAGTGCGCCAACGTTAAGTTTCTCGATCGAATTGAGCTGACCGTGGGAAAAGGGTTTGATAATCGTCCGCAGGACGATGAAGAACACGCTAAACTGCATGAAAATGACCCAGGTTAAATGCTGCCGTCATGATTGTGGAATCCACGTGAGGAAAAAAATGTTTCGATGCCGTTTTGTGTTTTCGTTGCTGCTCTGTTTGCTGGTTTGCACGCCTTTGCAGGGTGAAAAAACGTTGCGTTGGCAACTTGAGCCAGATCAGAAATATCGACTGTTGGCTGAGTGGACCACTCGTACGGTGACGGATGAGGTTGAGGTCACTAATACGACCGAGTGCGAACTGTTATGGGTGGTGAAGGCGGTAGGACTGTCCGGTGACCACGAGATTAGTCAGTCGTTGACACACGTCAAACAGACGCTGCAGACTCCCGATGGCGCACTCTTCCAGTATGATTCACGCGCAGCTGGTGAAACAAAGGGGACCACCGCCTTTCTGGCTGCCTATTGGAAGCCTTTGCTCGGGTCGGAACGGAATTTTACGATGACGCCCCGTGGTGAGGTCATTCGCGACAATGAAGACTCTCAGGCGACGGCAGAGGAAAATGAGTTCGTGAGTTTGAGTTTTGGTCGCGAAGCATGGCGTAATGCCTTTCAGGGTGGAAATGTCGTGTTCCCGGCGGGTGCTGTTCAGGACCAGCAAGTTTGGACCGATTCTCAGACGCTGCCACTCGCTGACGAAGTTGCCAAATTAATTGTGACTCGATCGTACACCTACGGCGGCGAACAAGAACAGGAAGCAGCCGACGCCCCGCAATCGTTAGATGTTATTCGGATCGCGAATCGCTTTGAGATCCAATCCGAAGAAGGTCAGACATCAACGTTGAGTATCATGCAGCAGGATGGGGTGGGGAAAATACTGTTCAATACCGACCAGGGGCACTTGGTGACTTCATCACTCGATCAGAGTCTTGGTTTGCGGTACATCATGGAGGGTCGTGAGTTGACGTCGCGCATCAACGCTGCCTACAAGATCTCCTTTCGCTTATTGCCCAAATCTGACGATTCTGCGACAGAAACGACACCGACAGAAACGACATCGACAGATTTGACACCGGCAGAAACAACGACAGCCGGTAACGCGACGTCGCCGTAGTTCCCTCTTGCGGCAACCGGGGTGTCGTAGCGTTTCCAGCAGATCAGCCATTCAACATGGACGACGCATCTCTCGCACTGGGCCAGACCCTCGAACTGACGGTTCCCGATTGGCGAGCCACGAGATCTCCTGGCCGCTCAGATCGCTAAGACTGGTATCCAGCCCATCGAGGCGGCGAATCGTAAACCGAGAATAATCCCACCCACCACGATCGCCCCCAGAGCGGTAACAAGGACCGCAGCGGCACTGATATCGAGCGCATCTCGTATGTGGGGATTATGTTCCTGAGTGATCGCACGTGCGATCGTTTCCAGGCCGCAATTGAACAATTCCGCGGCCAACACACTGCTAATGCATAGGACTAAGATGCACCATTCGATCGGTGTAACGTGGAGTTGAGCGGCCGCGGCAAGTACAAAACAGGCGACCGGCAGGTGCACGAAAAAACTGGATTGACCCTGACTGCCGACTCGAAGGCCTCGAAAAGCACACAGAAACTTTTGTGACCATCCAGGTTTTCGAGTGGGGAGGTTCATAGGTGGCTCATCCGTTGAATCGTAAGAATTATTCCAAGCCGTTCATTCCAACCGGTGGTATAGGCATCCCGCTCAGGCGATTAATACGACCCGGCAAGAATCGTGGTTCAACCAAGAGACCAACTCCGAAATTGTCTCGGCTATGGTCGTAATTGAAGCCGAGACCTACCAGGAATGATTCGCCAACGCGGACAATCTGACCACGCTGACCAATATTGCCAGTGTCTCCTAGATCGACGGAACTTCCGTAGTTGATCAGCCATTTGTGGTCGAGGCGAAAGCTGGTCGAGCCGAACAAGATGGTGCTCTGAAAAGGTCCGTCGACGCCGCGAATCCCGCCAGCATATCGAAGTTTACCAGGTCGACTCACGACACCCGCAAGCGACGCCGTTCTCAATCCATCTTCGAAAAAGTCGAACTGGCCATCGGAAACAATGCTCACTCGATCACCGACATTCCAGACGAAGTCATAGTTCACCAGCCCGACGGATTCTCCGAAGTTGTCGCGATCCGGTTTAGGGTAGAAGAAAGCGCCTAAGTTCAAGGTGATATAGTCGATAACTCGTTGACTGCCAGGCAAGCCTCGCTTGGTTTGCCAACGTTGACGAGCGTTGACTTCAAAGAGCATCAGGTCGTCGGCTACCTCCGTTGTAGGTGAAGTGACGTTGCGTTGGATACCTGATCGCAAGGCATAGTAACGTTCATCAAATCTGAGCGGCACATCGCCGCCGGCAATACCACCAAAGGTATCGAAGAAGAAACGTCTTCGGAAGAATTCGATCGAGTCGTCGTCCAGTTGGTCATAAAGCGGAAGGTTTTCCAGCAAAAAGTCGCTGTTCGCATAAAAGAAGTCGCTCTCAATGACCACCTTGTGCGCCAGTCCATTCAAATTGAATAGCTCGCTACGAACCGTTGGATCGACACGCCAGAAGGGAAGGCTGCTACGTACTCCTAGCTGGCCCAGCAGACGCGTGGCCTCATTTCGTTCGATGTCTTGTTTCCAATAGGCGAATTCTCCCGACGCATAAGGCACGATTTTCGTCGGTCCCACCGAAAGCGGCATACTGATCTCGTTGCGACTTGCAGCCCGGAGCCCCTCTCGCTCAAACTCCCACGCCAGCGGATCAAACTTGGCCAAGTCCGGAGGGAAAATCGGGGCTGATGCAGTGAGCAGCTTCGGGTAGCCGACGTTGGTATGGCTGAAAACCGTGAAGTTGTCGCCGAACACCGGTTGTCCCAGCAAGTAATGATCGAAGCGCGGAAGCCATTCGGTCTCTGTGAAGAAGTCGTTGAGCCGGACTTGGGACCAGAAAGCCCACGAATGATTGTCGCGAGTCTTCCTTAACTCGATGCCCGTTGCCTGGTCCTTTTCATCGTCCCATTCTTCTTCGTAGTACTCCTCCAGGAAGTTGCGATCACTGATGAGCCCGAATTCCAAGGTAAATTGCAGATCGTGATGCAACTCTTGACGATGACGTGCAAGAATGCGGCCCCGCCTGTTGGTTTCTAACGGCACCCTGCGTCGTCCACGACCTAAGTTGTCGAAGCCCGTGTCGTAGATTCCCCACGCGTCGAAGAAACCATAAACTCGGCCGTCATGGTTCAAGAAACGGTTGCGGTCGTATCGGAAGTTGGTGCCGAGCCCGAAGCCACGCTTGCTGAAATAGTCGAGAGAACCTGTCCAGGTTGTGCCCGGAGGCGCTCGTCGCATACCCAGCAGTTGAAAGAGATTCCAGTCCGTCTCAATCTGATTGCCGTAAACCTGATCGTTGCGAACCGCAACCGATTCCAAGTAGAAAGCTGGCCTGTCCAGATCGCCCGCTAGAAACGGCCAGTAAAAGACCGGCCAACTATTCAAATAGACCAGGTTGTTGCGCGCATTGATTCGTTTCTGAGCTGGATCGCCGCCCCCGAACAACGAAGATTCCGTCAAGGTCGGGCCGATGGCGTCCGGAGCATCCTGAAAGGTGAATTGTCCCGATTGCAACCAGTAGCCAGGAACACCAAGCCGACTTGTCGTCAGCGCTCCGTTGAAACCCTGAAAGTTGTACTTGTCAATCTGTTGCAAGACTTCCGCTTTCAGACGTATCAGTCCTTGATAGCCTGGAATGGGCGTCAGTAATTCACTGTTCAGCACCACGCCGCGCTCTTCTTGCACGTTGTAATACATGCGGTCGGCGTAGATCACACGATCGCCTTGGCGGAACACGATGTTCCCCTCCAGATAAAACTCCAGAGGAGCATCTCCTGATTGGGCGCTGTTGCCTTCCAGGTCAGGCAGAGAATTCGAAGGCGTCCAAATCACCAGACGATCCGTCGAAATATCAACCGTATCGAATCCATTCAGATTATCGATGATGATATTCACGCCCGAGTCGATAACGCCGATCCGTTCAAGACCATCATTACTGGGGAACCAACGAAGCTGCCAACGAACACTGCTGCGTGAAAAGACGCGAATGCGCCGTTGACCAGCGTTCGCCATTGGTGATGGAATCGGTGTTCCTTGAGGAACTGCCTCGGTTGTCGAACCGCCACCAAAAATGCTGGGAGGTGGAAGGATTTGACCTTCGAGAGGAAGTTGTCCCAACGTTGTTGACGGGATCAGTAAGAAAAATAGCAACGTGATCGGAATGCCCAAGCGCATGAATAGCCGTGAGCGCAATCTGAGCGCACCCTCAAACGGCTTCGCGTTGTGCATCGACGCGTAACTCAGGTTTCAAGCTTCCTTTTGCGAAAAGTTGACCGAGATCCGACGAGAAAAGGTTCCAGACGAATGGTCATCGAGCTGATGAACCGGCGGCCCCGCTCCGTTCGGAGTGGCGGGATTATAGGAATGCCCCTACGATGGAGCAAGGCGGGTTGAGAATCGGTTCGTCGCAGCAATTCCCTTATTCTCAAAGGGTTTGCGTTTTGGTCGAAGATGCTGTCTCAGCAGTGCGCGCATCGAAACGGCGTGCACGGAAACTTGGAACAACGGTGAATCGGTGAATTTGAATTCGGTTGTCGATGGTTTGATCAAATGGCGATATCCAATGCTGGCACTGGCATTGCTGCTGGCTTGTAGTGCCGCTGTCGTCTCGCAAAACCTTCGTTTTGACCGCTCCGTCGAAAACATGTTCCCCGCCGACAGCCCTTTGTTGGTCTCCTATCACAAATTGAAAAGGACTTTCGGGGGTAACGAAATCGTGCTCGCCGTTTACGAGGACGATCAGTTGTTTGCCACCGATGGGCAGGGGATTCGACGCTTAAGAGCGTTGCGGGAGCGATTGGAGGCAGTGCCTGGTGTCAAGGCAGTGCTATCGGTTGACTTGCCATTGCCGGGCGATTTGATTGTTAACAACAACCCGCTGTCACGCCGCACCCGCGAGCTTTTCGAAGGTTATACCCACAATGCAGATGGGAATACGGCGTCTCTCGTTTGCATGCTTCAACCCAAAAACCGGGCGTCTGTTCCAAGAAGGGAGACGGTCGACGGCATTCGGGACATCATGCACAGCCTGCCGGAGCCCTTGCAAAACGGTCAGATCACGGGTGAGCCTGTTTTGGTGGTCGATGGTTTTCGATATGTCGAAAACGATGGGGCACGCCTCGGTCGCTGGTCTGCCATGTTGCTGGGGCTGACGATCATTCTCTGCTTTCGAAGTCTACGTTGGGTTATGATTCCGATCGCTATCGTCGAAATGTCGCTGCTGCTGACCAACGGGATTTTGGCCCTTCTGGAAATACAATTGAGTATGGTTAGCTCGATGTTAACCGCAGTCGTGATGGTCGTGGGTGTTGCGACAATGGTTCACGTGATTCTGCGGTTTCGCGAATCGCGAGAGCTAGGCCTCTCGACAGAGGAGAGCTTACGACGTACCTGCCGATTACTTCTCATTCCGATTACTTGGGCCTGCATCACAGATGCAGTTGGCTTTCTGGCCTTGACCGTGTCGAGCGTGGGACCGGTTCAAGATTATGGCATCATGATGGCAATTGGTTCGTTGATGGTTCTGCTGAGCCTGGTGTTGATTTTACCCGGGGCTGCTTTGTTGGGCAGAATTGATTTGGATCCCCGTTCACCTTGGGGGGAGGCTGGCCTGGCAGATCATCTTCAGGGTCTTCTGCAGACGGTCGTGCACCATCCACGTGCACTGGTGGCGGGTCTTGTGGGGGTGACTGGATTTTTGATGTGGGGGATCTCCTTCCTGGACGTAGAAACTGACTTCACCCGGAACTTTCGTGCTGATAGCGATATCGCAAAGGCCTACAACTATGTGGAGGACGAGTTGGGTGGGGCGGGAGTATGTGACATCGTGATTCCGGCTCCGGAACGGCTCGACTGGCCGTTTCTGGAACAGGTTCGAGAGATGCAACTGGAGCTTCGCGAAGGGGAAGAGTCGTTGGCGGGTGTTACCAAGTCGTTCAGTTTGGCCGATGCGGTGATTGAACTTTCGCCGGTTGATCTATCAAAACAGCCAGGGCCTTTAAGGAGCGGGCTGACTCAGACTGGACTGGCAGCGATGCGTGGATGGATGCCCGTCTTCTTTGATGCCATGTACAGTTTGGATCCAGAGACGAATCAAAAGTATTTCCGTGTGATGTTGCGTGTGCAGGAACGACAGTCTTCTCAACAGAAGCAGGCGTTGATCGATCGGTTGGAAGACATCAGTAAAAAACGTTTTGAAGGGGCTGAAGTCACTGGTTATTTCGTCTTGTTGACTCACCTCATTGACAGTGTATTACGGGATCAATGGCGCACCTTTCTTGTTGCCGTGATTGGTATCGGCGGCGTGATGTGGATCGCTCTGCGAAGTCTAAGGCTGGCTTTGATCGCGTTGATACCGAACGCTTTGCCGATTCTGATCGTGCTGGGCGGCATGGGTTGGGCCAGTCATTTTTTCTGGCCCGAACTCAAAATCAACATGGGAACGGCCATGATCGCGGCCGTCTCCATGGGACTTTCGATCGACAGTTCGATCCACTACATGTTTGCCTTTCAGCGAGCGCGTCGCGAAGGTTTATCTGTCTCAGAATCGCTCGAACGCGTTCAACACAACGTTGGCAAGGCGATGGTGCTGTCGACCCTGGCGCTGATCGTTGGCTTCACCGTCTTATCGACCAGTCGTTTCGTGCCGACCGTTTACTTCGGCGTGCTGGTGAGTCTGGCAATGTGTGGAGCTCTCGCCGGCAACCTGTTGGTGTTGCCGGCGTTATTGAGTATTTTCGAAAGACGTCGAAGTACGACGTGATCCGTGAATACTGGTTCTCAAATATGATGGTTTACCATTACTCGGTGGTAAAGCGATGGACCGTTGTCTGTTCGA
>MDTD01031923.1_pt1 | contig 10735 bp, 6 predicted proteins | sample 811221 | NCBI WGS metagenome assembly MDTD01 (sample SAMN05326646, study PRJNA326480) | marine metagenome | isolation source: seawater | place: Pacific Ocean: South West | collected 2011
GTATTTAGATGAGTTTGCTTTTGTGGAAAGAGCGTCTGAGTTTTATACATCTACATATCCTGTTATTTCATCGGGTAAAGAGACTAAAGTTATTATTACATCTACTGCAAATGGTATTGGTAATGTATTTCATAAACTTTGGGAAGGTGCCACTCAAGGAGTAAATGAATATAACGCTTTTAGAGTTGATTGGTGGGACGTTCCAGGTCGAGATGACAAGTGGAAAGCGCAAACAATAGCTAATACGTCGCAACTTCAGTTTGATCAAGAATTTGGAAATACGTTTTTTGGAACTGGCGATACACTTATTCATGCTGAAACATTATTAAATTTAAGAAGAAGAGAACCAATAAAGATCTCTAATGATCAAGTTAGAATTTACAAAGAACCAATAAAAGGTCATCAATACACTATGACCGTAGATGTAGCAAGGGGAAGAGGACAGGATTATTCAACTTTTAATTTAATCGATATAAGTACGAACCCCTTTGAGCAAGTAGCTGTATATCGCAACAACACTATCTCTCCATTACTCTTCCCTAATATTATATATAAGTATGCAAATCTTTACAACCAAGCATTAGTTGTTATTGAATCAAATGATGCTGGACAGGTTGTATGTAATGGACTGTATCATGATTTAGAATATGAGAACATGTTCGTTGAATCCACTATTAAAAATTCTGGATTAGGTTTGAACATGACAAGAAAGGTCAAACGAATTGGTTGTTCTGCATTTAAAGATTTGATAGAGCATGGAAAAATTAATATATGTGATGAAGACACTATATTAGAAATATCAACTTTTGTCGCAAAGGGGCAGTCATACGAAGCGTCAGAAGGAAACCATGATGATCTAGTTATGAATTACATTCTTTTTGGATTCTTTGTAGGTACAACTTATTTTAGCGAACTTACAGATATTAGTATAAAGAAACTTATGTTTGAACAAAGAATGCTAGAAATAGAAAATGATGTTGTACCTTTTGGAATAATAGATGATGGTTTAGAAGATACTTATGAAAAGACTGAAGATGGTTGGGCCATAGAACATACTAATCAAAATTTTTAAAAAACTTTTTATTATAAATATAGTATAATTGAACATAACCGTATTATGATTTTTAAAAACTTATAATTAATCACTTGGAAAAAGGAAACGAGACATGGCTTTATTCGCACCATCAGAGTCTCCGGCCGTCGTAGTTAAGGAAATAGACCTTACGAGTAGTGTCCCAAATGTTCAGTCATCGACTGGCGCAATTGTAATGACATCTCGTTGGGGACCTGTTGACGAGCCAAGACTAGTAGCCAATGAGCAAGGACTCATTGACATTTACGCATCTCCCGACGATGCGCACGCAATCGACTTTCACAACGCAAGTTATTTTCTAAGATATTCTAATTCATTACAAGTAGTTAGAATGTGTGGTACAGGCGCAACTAACGCACATAGTGGCGATAGTAATGCACTTGCACTAAAAATAGATAACGAAGATGACTTTAACGCTTCACTAGCATCATTAGATTCCGACAATGTAGGTGTCTTAGCTAAATATCCTGGAGCACTAGGAAATTCACTTAAATTGGAAACATTTGCCGCTAGCGATGCGGGATCCACTAGTGACTTTGCTTCATGGCCCTTCAAAGCTTTCTTTGATGCCGCACCAGGAACTAGTGCAACAGCAACCGCAGATGGATCAACACACGACGAAGTACACGTGGCAGTTATAGATCAAGACGGTTTAATCACTGGTACTAAAGGTGAAGTATTAGAAACTTATGCATATGTATCCGTTGCTGAAAACGCAAAGAATACAGATGGAACATCAAACTATCTAAAAGATGTGATCAATAGACAATCCAGATATATTTGGATTCCTGATATCACACAAGTAGGTGGAGCAAATGGTTTAGGTAATGCCGCTGGTACTGCCACTTCCTCAGGTAAAAACTATGGAACAGGTAGAACTTCTCAGCGACAGCAAATTTCTCTAACAGACGGTGCCGACGGCGCCGCTCTAACCACAGGGCAAATTGCTACTGGTTTTGACCATTTTGAAGATCCAGATACTATAGAAGTAGATTTTTTGATTGCACCAGGAATGGGAACATCATCAGATCAAGTTACTGTAGTAAATGATCTAGTTGCCACAGCTTCCTCTCTTAGAAAAGACTGTGTAGTAGTTACATCACCAAACAGAGCTGCAGTTGTTAATAACGCTGCAAGTGCAGTAGCTGACGTTGCTACGGCTGTAACTAATTTTACTAAAAGTTCTTATCTAATCGTAGACAATAATTATCTTAAAGTCTATGATAAATTTAATGATAAGTTCATTTTCATACCGGCAGCATCTTCTACAGCTGGTATTATGGCCGCAACAGATAGAACAGCCGCTCCGTTCTTCTCACCGGCTGGAAGTAGAAGAGGCCAATACCTTGGCGTAACCTCTCTAGCATATAATCCAAAAAAATCTGATAGAGATACTCACTACAAGATTGGAGTCAATCCTGTAGCAAATCTTCCTGGTCAGGGAATATTACTATTTGGTGATAAAACCCACCAGAGCCGACCATCAGCTTTTGACAGAATAAATGTTAGAAGACTATTCTTAGTTATCGAAAGAGCAATATCAACAGCTGCAAAAGCTACGATTTTTGAATTCAACGATGAATTTACGAGATCAGAGTTTGTGGCTATCGTTGAACCAGTTCTTCGAAACATAAAGGGTAGACGTGGAATTACAGACTTTAAAGTAGTATGTGATGACACAAACAATGGTCCAGAGATCATTGACACAAATCAATTTGTTGCTAACATCTTCATCAAACCTGCAAGATCTGTCAACTTCATAACACTTAACTTTGTTGGTGTTAGATCAGGCGTAGAGTTCAGTGAAGTTGTTGGAACAGTATAAATAACGTTAAGGAGATAAAAAATGGCCGTATTAGGTATTAATGATTTTAAATCTGCCTTATCTGGAGGTGGCGCACGTCCTAATCTGTATAAGGTGACTGTTACTGCTCCTCTAACGCTTGGAGTTATTGAAGGTATCGGCGGTGCCGATGCTGCAAATTTCTCTTTCATGTGTAGAGCCGCTCAGCTACCAGCCTCAATAATGGGAGTCGCACCGGTTCCTTTTAGAGGAAGAGTACTGCAAGTGGCAGGGGACAGAGTATTCGAACCATGGATTGTTACTGTTTATAACGACACTAACTTCAAAATTCGTTCAGGTTGTGAAGCCTGGATGAATGCTATAAACGCACATGAAGATAATGTTGGAGTAACAAATCCTGCAGACTATCAATCTGATTTAATTGTTGAACAGCTCGATAAGAGCGGTAAGCAAATTTACAGATATGATTTCCGCGGAACTTTCCCAACAAATATTTCTGATATTCCACTAGCATATGATGCTAATGATGTAATTGAAGAATTTACTATTGAATTTCAAGTTCAGTATTGGGAAAGCTTTAAAGGAACCTTAGGTCCTGCTGGAGGAAGAGGCACACAAGTTGCTGGAGCCGAAGGCGCTGGACTTTTACAAGGTCCTTAATATTGAATAAATAAATGTGGGGGGCAGAAATGCCCCTCATAATTAGAAAAGGATTGTAATGGCGGAAGAAAATGCAATAAAGCTTTTTGGTTTTGAAATCAAAAGAGCAAATAAAAATAAAGGTGAAAAACTAAGATCTGTAGTTCCTCCAGCTAACGATGATGGTGCTGGATACGTTACCGCAAACGCTAGCTATTATGGGCAATACGTTGATATTGATGGTAACAATGCTAAAGATAACTATTCATTAATAATGAAATATAGAGGAGTCGCCACTCATCCGGAAGTGGACGCGGCAATAGAAGATATTGTCAATGAAGCAATAGTAGTTGATGATGAAGCCGATGTGGTTTCATTAGCATTAGATGACATAGAAGCTACTGACCAAATAAAAGAATCAATAAAAGAAGAATTTAAAAACATTTTATCCATGCTTAATTTTAATGAGCTGGGACATGATATATTTAAAAGATGGTACACTGATGGAAGACTTTATCATCATTTAGTACTTCCTGATGGTAATGAAAAAGGTGGTATTCAAGAAATACGTTTTATTGACGCTCTTAAGATGAGAAAAGTAAGAGAGGTCAAGAAAGAAAAAGATCCTAAGACAAATACTGATATCGTAAAAGAAGTAAAAGAGTATTATATATTTCAAGAGAAACCAGGTGTAAGTGCATTAAATAATGCGGTAAAGTTTCACCTTGATTCGATAAGTTACGTAACGTCTGGTTTGTTAGATGAAAAAAGAGCCAAAGTTGTTTCACATTTACATAAGGCAATAAAGCCTATAAACCAACTGAGAATGATGGAAGACTCTCTTGTTATTTACAGATTAGCAAGAGCTCCGGAAAGAAGAATATTCTATGTTGATGTTGGTAACCTTCCAAAAGGTAAAGCCGAAGAGTACATGAAAAGTATAATGACTAAGTTTCGAAACAAACTTGTTTATGATGCTAACACTGGTGAACTTAAAGATGACAGAAAACATATGTCAATGCTTGAAGATTTTTGGCTACCAAGAAGAGAAGGTGGTAGAGGCACCGAAGTATCTGCATTACCAGGTGGTGAAAATCTTGGACAAATAGATGATATAGTATATTTTCAAAAAAGAGTTTACAGAGCTCTTAATGTTCCCATAAACAGATTAGAACAAGAAGCTCAGTTCTCACTTGGTAGAAGTACAGAAATATCTCGTGATGAAGTTAAATTTCAAAAATTTATCGATAGATTAAGAAACAAATTTTCTTCATTGTTTATGGATATTCTTAAAAAACAACTGATACTTAAAAAAGTTATTACTGAGGCAGATTGGGAAACATGGAAAGAAGATATAACTGTTGAATATGCTCGAGATAATTACTTTAGCGAGCTTAAAGAAAGCGAATTATTAAAGGAAAGAATACAGACATTAGATATGATTCAACCTCATGTTGGAGAATACTTCACAAAAGACTGGGTTATGAAAAATGTTCTTAAACTCAGTGAAGAAGATACCAAAGAACTTGATAAAGAAGTTGATGATGAAAATCAAGATGAAGTTGATAAAGCTGAAAAAGGTGCACCTGCTAAAGAAGTAGATAAAGATTCAGATGAAGCATAATGGCAGACATATTAAAATACAGATTACCAGATGGAACAGAGGTAGAAGTAACATCTAATACTTCTAGTGTAACTCTTCCTTTTACAACTCCACATTTAGACTTTACAGTAATACTTGATCAATTAGCAGTTGTTGATGGCGAGGTTCGTGGTTGGTATGTTTCTTCTAGCTCTTATTTTTCACCTACCCTTTCCGGTAATTACAATTATAGACTTGTTTTAAATCAAGGACAAACTAGAACTGCCACGTTTCAAACAGTTGATGCAAAGAGTGTCTCTGACTTAAGTGCAGGAAGATTTAGTTCTTTTAGAGATACTTTTTCTATAACAGTTACAAGAGGAAATCCTCCAGCAGATTCTTCAGCCGATTCTTTTACTCAGACGTTTCTTCAATTTCCAGATTCTGATGCAAAATTAGCAATAGAAGGAAATTTGATTAATATAACTGATAGTAATATTCAATTTAATATATCGGCTTTTGACGTAATAGATTCGGCTTATATACAATCAAGGCAAATTCTTGGTACACAAGATTCTGGTTTTGTAACTGGAGTCATAAATGAAGTAGTTGATTCAGCATTTGTTTCATTAAGGGATAGATTTCGAGATTCATCTTTTGTAACAGGTATTGTTGATGACGCTTATGTACAAGCTAGAGATAGAATAAGAGATTCTGGTTTTGTAACAGATATAATTGATTCTGATTATATTTCATCAAGACAAATAATTGGAAGTGACTCAAATCAGATAGCAGTAATTATTAACAACATCGTTGATTCTGATTATATTTCAGCAAGAACACAAACTGGAAATGCATTTGATTTTGGAACTTTTGGCGCACCTGTTAGTTTTACTCTTGATATGGGATCTACGTGATACAATATAAATATATGAAAGTTTAAGGAAACAAAATGCCATTACAACTTAGAAGAGGTACAGATTCAAATCGATTATCGATTACTCCAGTCGTAGGTGAACCTATATTCACTACTGATACCAAAAAGCTTTTTATAGGTGATGGATCTACCGCTGGTGGTATAATTGTATCTGGTATTGATTCAGCACAAATTACAAGTATTATTGATTCAAATTATATCGTATCTATAATTGATGATAGTTCACTAACAATTGATGGTAATGGATCAACTGGAGGAGTGACTATATCTGATGGATTAGTGGGTATAAAAACAGGTACAGGAAACGTTGCTGCCATAGATTTTTATTGTGAAGTAAATAATGCGCATAGGGTAAAACTTAAAGCTCCTGCACATGCAAGCTTTAGTGGCAATCCAGATGTAGTATTACCAAATGCTTCTGGAACACTTGCTCTTACATCTGATATTGTAACAGGGTTTTTAGATTCAGCACTCACTATTCAACTTATTGATTCAGCTTATGTACAAGCAAGACAAACTTCTGGTGGAGGTGGTACTGTAACTGAGGCATTCAAAACGATAGCAGTTAGTGGTCAAAGTAATGTTGTTGCAGATGCTGCAACAGATACATTAACTCTTGTTGCTGGTTCCAATATGACAATCACTACAAATGCTGGTAGTGATACAATTACATTTGCTTCATCTGGAGGCGGTGGTGGAAGTTTTGATCAATCACTAAACACAACAGATAGCGTAGCATTTGCAGGTGTTACTACTGATAATTTAGTAACATCAACAAGTGGTACACCTACTATTGCAAGTGCAAGTAATATAGTATTACAACCAACAGGTTCAGTTGTTGTACAAACAGGTTCATTTAGATTATCAAATTTAAATGATTCTGCTAGAGATGCATTGACAGCCGCAAATGGTGAAATGATTTATAACACATCAGTTAATAAAGTTCAAGCATATCTTAACAGTGCATGGGCCACATTGTCTTCTGGAACTGGAGGAGCAGGCGATTCATTATCTATACAAAATGAAGGATCTACATTATCTTCGGCTGCGACAGTACTTAACTTTGTCGGTGCTGGAGTTACTGCATCGGGTACTGGCGCAACTAAAACGATTACTATTCCCGGTGGTGTAGATTCAGCCCTTATAACTCAATTAGTTGATTCAGCTTACGTGCAAGCAAGGCAAACTTCTGGAGGTGGTAGTTTAGGTGACCTTAGCATATCAGCAAGCACATTAAGTAGTAGCGATTCAACTGTAACTATCAATGATGATTTAGTAGTAACAGGCACAATTTCAAGCACTCAGGCGGGTGCACCCGTACTTACAAGTGCAAGTTCATTAACATTACAAGCCACTACAAGAACTACTATTGCTAATACCCCGTTAAAGTTACATAATTTTACAACTACAGAAAGAAATGCTTTATCAGCCTCTGATGGTGACATGATTTATAATACTACAACAAATAAGTTTCAAGGTTTTTCAAATGGGAGTTGGGTAGACTTACACTAGGATAAGAGATGGCAAGTTTTCATTATCAATTAGGTACATTTACAAAAGAACAGTATGATGCATTAGAGGTTAGTTTGTGTGATGCAGATGATTCAACATATATTGCAAGAGCCGTAGAGCTAACAGATGGTATTATACACAGTCCTACAAGAGGTGTATTTTTGTTAAGTGAGGAAGAAGCGGCTGAATTAGAAAAAGATCCTCAAATTAAATTCATTCACAAAGATCCAGATAGATATCCTGACGAGTATCCGCAACCGCCTGAAGATGAATTGAGTTGGGATATTTCAGGCACATACAGATACAATGAACCAGTAAAACACAACAATAGATTTAGATATTCTTTTGACTTTCCGATATCACCAACAACTGCTGATTTGCGTAGATGTGGTTATCAGTTATTGAGAACTACAAGAGATAATGGTCCAAAAGCAAAAAGAGATATTTGGGCTAGTGATACCACAGTATCATCAGCTAATATTAAAAAATATGGCACAGGAAAAGATGTTGATATTATATGCATGGACAACGGTACATGGATTGGACACATTGAATTTATCAACAATAGACCAGCCGGAGAATCACCTACTGATTATATAGGCGGTAACGTTTTACCAGGTAACGGTATTTGTGATGTATTATCTCTAGTTCATGATGCACCTTACTATATTGATCCAGATTGGTTCAATGCCGATCCTGGAAGTAGACTAGAAACTAGATGGGATGGTACGATAGTGCCTCAAGGAGAACAAGCGAGACGATGGTGGAGATTTACAATGTTCCGAAGTGCAGCCTTTCAAAGTTATGGAACAGTTAATATTCCAAACTCTTATACAAGATTAAGGGCTCATGGAGATTTTAAAACCAATCCTTACAGTGGTAACCATGGCACACAATGTGGAAGTCAAATTTATGGTAGAACACATGGTTGGGCATACAATGCCAACAAATGGATGATTGACGGTTACAGTGGTTATGGATTAGGATTAACACTTATCTGGGACGTTCAAAAACTTTTTCATCAGCTCAAACCTGTTAATCCAAAATATGGAACAAAAGATCCAACATTGAGTTCTAACAGTTGGGGTTATAGAGCGACACCAAATAGTAGTGCTTATGCTTATCACAGAACTAGTGGTGCAACACAGTATACCACCGACAGCACTAAACCAAGGTTTATGCGTTATGTAGGAGATGCTGGAGATGGTGGCAGAATGAAAAGTGAATTCAGAGATAGTAGTATTGTTACTAGTGCAAAAGAAATGGTAGACGCAGGTGTAATCACAGTAGTTGCCGCAGGTAATAGTACTCAAAAACAAACAAAATGGAATCATCCAGACTATGACAATTATTGGCATACCAGTAGCTCAGGACACTTTGGAGATGCTATCGATGTTCAACAGTTTGGATATAATGTTATGCCAACAACCAACAGACCAGGTTTTCCACAACATGCTGGAGCAGACTGGGGAGATTCACAGACATATAACATCACAGTAACCGCAAGTGGATCAAGTGCATACACTATGACTGGTACTGACAGAAATGGTAGTGTAAGCGGTAACAATCCGACTATCACTATACACAGAGGTGATACAATTAACTTCAATGTTAATGCAGGAGGTCATCCATTTTACATTAAAACTGTAAGCAGTACAGGAACAGCTAATCAAGTACAATATCCTACAGCTAGTAATCAAGGAAGTACGAATGGAACAGTGACTTGGTCACCCAACCAGCGTACACCATCAGACACAACTGGTGTTACATTTAGATATAATTGTAGTGCCCATCTTTCAATGAACGGTCCTATAGTTGTAAAATCAGGTAATAGAACCAATCCAACAATAAATATAGGTGCATTAGATGATCAATACAATAGTGGAACCAAAGAACGCAAAGTTAATTACAGTGATATGGGTGAAGCAATAGATTGTTTTGCACCGGCAGATGGTAGTTTAGCGGCTACTGTGGGAACTTATGGTACTGACATTCCGAGATATGATAACACATATCTAAGTAAAAGCGGTAACACAACTTGGAGTGATGGTCAAACTGGTTCACCACTAGAAAGCAGAGATACTAAATTCGGTGGAACCAGCAGTGCATGTCCCATTGCATGTGGGCTGATTGCAACAGTAGTGGAATTTAATAGAAATTGGACAGAAGCAGATATAAAAACATGGCTTGCAACACTACAAAATCAAAATACTACAACTGACTTTTATGATATAGCTGAAGAGACTACAGCAGACGGAACGGGACATGAAGATCTCCATGGCTTACAAGGAGCAACAGCTAGAGTAATATATCAAGGCGGTACATACGGACACTCAACAAAAGAAACAACTCCAAAAGAAATAAAATTGGCCTCTAGTATAAGCATCACGGGATCATTAGGACTTACAAGAAAGTAAAAGAACAATGAGTGAAAAACATTATGTCATTGCTATCAAAAAGGGTATTGATAAAGATCAAATAATGGATGAACTTAAAAGAGATACTAGTGCAGATTCTAGTGTTGACAGTTCAATAATTCCTGATAGACAAGTACAACAAGTAAATGGTAGACCAAGCAATAAGCGACTTTTTGAAATGGCGTTAACTGACGAGGAAGCCACTGCACTGATGAATGACAGTAGAGTTGGTGGTGTTAATGAGCCTATTGAATGGAGTGATGAATTTCTTGATACCGAACAAAGTGTTTTAAATACAAACTATGGTTGGCAAAGAGATCCAACCGGTTCTGGCACCGGCAGAGATAGAGATAACTGGGGACTGTTAAGACATATTGAAGCAACTAATGTTTGGGGATCAAATGTAACAGACAAAAGAGTAAATGATGTTTATCCTTATCACTTAGATGGTACAGGAGTTGACTTTATCAATCAAGAAGGTGGAATGGTAAGAGCTGATCATCAACAATGGTATGATAGTCAAGGTGTCACTAGATATCAGCAATTTCAATGGAACACATTACCTAATTGTAGCGGTATGGGCACAACAAGTTATTCAGGCAGTAGTGGTCATCCAACTCACTGCGCAGGCACAGTAGCGGGTAAAGATTATGGTTGGGCAAAAGGTGCTAAGGTTTATAGTTTAAGTCTATTGCAGTATGGCCAATCATATTGGTTTGATGCTATCAAAGAATTTCATAAAGCAAAACCA
>MDTD01095081.1_pt1 | contig 10735 bp, 18 predicted proteins | sample 811221 | NCBI WGS metagenome assembly MDTD01 (sample SAMN05326646, study PRJNA326480) | marine metagenome | isolation source: seawater | place: Pacific Ocean: South West | collected 2011
ACAAAAGAAGATCTTGTAAAAAGATTAGCAGATTGGTGTGTAAAAAATGGTAAGGATCCTAAGCAATGGATTAAAAAGTCTGGTATATCTGTTCATTTTTTTACACCAATTAGGGGACAAGAAGCAAATGGCTTTGTGCAAACAGATTTAATGTTTGGAGATCCTAATTGGATGAAATGGAGTTTACGAGGAGCAACCGGAGAGTCACCGTATAAAGGACAACACAGACAAATTCTTATGAGCAGTATTGCAACAGCACAAGGAATGAAATGGTCTGCTAATACAGGTTTGCTTGATAGAGAAACAAATGAAATTATAAGTAAAAGTCCTTTAGAAATTGCAAAAAAATTATTAGGACCAAACGCACAAGTAGATGACTTAGAAAGTGTTGAAACAATTATTACCCGTGCAAAAACATTACCTAATTATGAAGAACTTGTAGCAGATGCACGAGAAACATTTAGTAAAATGAATCTTACATTGCCTGAAAGTGTTGAACTTGATAGAATCAAGGAGTTAGCTGGGCTATGAGATTTTTTGAATTCAAACAGATATTAACTGAAGGTGATGCCCGTATAGATCACGCAGAAGATTTTGTTATCTTCCAAGGCAGTAGAGGAGCGGCACATGCTTTAGAAAACCTCAAACGTTTAGAACAAGGAGGACATAATGATACTACTATCAAATGGGATGGATCTCCCGCAATCATTTTTGGACGCAATGAAAATGGAGAGTTTGTATTTACAGACAAAAGTGGATTCGTTAAAAAAGGAGGAGTCGAAAGAGCAACTAGTGGAGATGACCTTGCCAGGTTCCTCCTCAATCGTGGTGGTGGCGCAAACAGAGATAAACCGGACCGTATAGATTTTGCAAGTAAAATGAAAGATGCGTTTGCTTTGTATGAGAAAGCAATGCCTGAAGATTTTAGAGGTTATTTCAAAGGAGATTTACTTTACTACAATACACCTCCAATAGAAAGCAATTCATTTGTTTTCACACCAAACATAGTTACTTATAGAGTAAATGTAGATAGCGAGTTAGGCAAAAAAATCACACAAAGCAAATCCGGTGTTGTTTTACACCGACAACTAGATGAACAAGGAAACGAAGGACCTGTCAAGATAGATAGCAATACTTTTTTTATAGGTAACGATGTATTAGCTATACCTCCTGTTACTGTATCAAAAGCTCCTAAAGTTGTAGATAATGATATAAAAAATTTACAAGCTACAGTCAGCAAAAATGCAGGTGCTATAGATAAGTTACTAGCAAAAGATGTTTTGGCAGAATTAAAATTAACAGATTTCGATAAAATTTTATATCTGTATGTAAATCAAACTAACATGCAAAAAGATTTCTTTGAATGGCTTAAAACTAGTAAAGTAAGCCAACCAAAACAACAAAGAATAATTGACCATATAGGAGGCAACAAACAAGGTTTTGATGCTTTGTGGGAAATAGCATCCAGCATTCAAACAGTTAAAAATGATATAATCAAACAATTTGATAACCATGATGCTGATGTAAAGGCAAGTATAGGCAATGACGCAGGAGGAGAGGGCTACGTTATAGCTCATCCACAAGGTGACATAAAACTTGTAAATAGAGGTGAAGGTGGGTTTACCCAAGCCAATAGAGCAGTGCAACGATAAGGATAAAAAAATGAAACTAAAAGATATAATGACTGAAGGATCAATGGACGATTTGGGCTTAAAAGGCTACGGATCTGAATTAGATGATCCTGAAAAAGATATGGGAAAGGCCTTTAAGGGCGACTCTATGTTTGACCAATTAGGAAAAATTTTAGATAGTGCAGGAAATCCTAACCCTATAAAACATGTAATGACAGATGATGGCGAAAAAGTCGCAGTTTCTCCGCAACAAGCAAGAATACTTAGACAACTTCTAACAGCAGAAGGTATGAAACCACAGATTAAATTACAATTTACAAAAGACTTACAAAAAAGTGATACCCTACACGATTTTGTAGACCAAAAAGACCCTAACAAAATGGGCCAAGTGTTTATGATGAAGTATATGTAATATGGAATTTATTAAAGAACTTGCTGAAGCTAGAATGACAAGAGATAGTCAAAGCCAAAGGGTTTTGACATACAGTGATTGCTGTGAAAGATTATATCTGTCATTACTAATTTTAGAGCTAATGAGAAACTATCCTAGTGCATCTAGGACAGTGCAGGATTACTGCAAGAAAAGTGTTCATTCAACTTATAAATTTTTCAAGACAGCAGGCACAGATCTGCACAACTTGTTATATTTTATAAGAGGAGAAGAAGAAGCACTTGCAAAACTAAAAGATCCTGGTGCCGCTCGAAGACTTCAAGCAAGATCTACTGTCCCACTTACTGATATCAGATCATATCTAGCATCTGTAGGTAATGGTGTAGTACCTATAGGGACACAACAAATGTTCATTAGAATAGAAAATGGACTTAATATTGCAAATACTGATTACAAAAGTATCAGACGCAGTTTAGGTAAAATTGAAAATTTAAAAAATGTAAGAAGTCAAATGACAATCGCCACCAGATTGCTGTATGCCGCGAGAGCAAAATTAAGAAACAGTGATCTTATAGATGACTTTAGTACCCTTGTAGCAATTAAAGATCTTGAGGCAAAAAGAGTAATTGATCCAGAGCCTACTATTAGCAAACCTGATATGATGCCAACTACAGATCCAAGTTATGTATTTTATAGGCTAATAGCTAAACCACAAAACCTTATCCTTATCAAAGCATTTTTAGAGCATGTACGCGAAGGAAAACCTATTCCAAGCAACCAGGTTAGAGCTTATGCTCCTGTAGCAAAATTAATGGACGATATTGTTAGAGCAGGTCCATCATACATCAATATGCTAAAGAATATCCATAATCGGGCAAAAAAGACCTTAAATCGCTGAAATTTCCTCTAATCGGTAAATACATATGTAATAACTTCACTGAGCGTGAAGGCTATTTTATGATAAGGAGAAGAAAATGGCAGTATTAACAAGAACCAATCCTACAGCAGTAGCTAGAGGAACAATCCAAGAACTTACATCAACAAGCATGTTCAAAGTCGTGCTTTCTGGTTCAGGTCTTGCAGTAGCGGCATCAGATGCGGCAGCGGCAAAGATTTCAGATGCACTAGGCGGAATGATTCACATTATTCAGTTTAAATCAGACGGTAATGAAATTTACATGGTTGCTGACAATCATGGCGTAGACATCGACATGATTGCACAAACTATTGGTAAAGTGCTTGATACAGGTGCACTTGGTACACTTGCAAGTGGTGTTCAGACATTGTCTGATTCACAAACTGTAACAGTTACAAAACCAGCAGACCTAGAAGGTATGTAAGAAATACCCTAAGGGGGAGTTTAGAAAAAGGGCGTTCAGTTTTTGTTCGCCCTTTTTTTATGACCTGTAAATAGTTACATGCAAAACAGGTGGCAAATATTGACTGTAATAGACATAACAGAAACTAATGCCAATAAAAGTGACGATACTAGTAAAAGACACCAACAAGCTAATTACAATACTTTGATCAATACAGCATCTTTACGTTGTAATATAATGCCAGTTAGTTGTCAAGCAATAGTGGATGATGTAAGTGGATTAGGTTTTGGTAAAAATATACTGGATAAGCAGAGATATTGGGTATTTGAATTTACACATGAATTTGAAGGAGCATTATCTTTAGATATGCTTACTAAAGACTTTGATTTAATCCCTATTATAGTGGGATTAAATGAAACTGTTAATATTAACACACCAGCATTTAGAACGACAGACACAGTGGACAAAAATATAGTTTTTAAATTATTAGATAATTAATGTTTACTTTTAATAAATACTATAATACGAATAGGCATAAGAATTACATTGGAAAACATTACATCTTAAGGCAAAGAGAAAAGGCCCCGTCCACGATATAAAAGGAACGGAGAGAAAAGATGGCAAGAGCCACAGATTTAGAACGAGAAAACCTAGAAGCACATGTTGACTTATGCGAGCAAAGGTATCTGGCATTGGAAGGTCGTCTCACTAAAATTGAAGAAAAAGTAGAACATATACATAATGACATAGTACACGGCAATAAATCTATGATGAAAGTAATGATTGGTGCCGCAGGAACTGTTGTAGCTGGTTTATTATCAACCATCGTTGTTATCCTATTAAACGTTAACTAAGACTAAATACTTACATGTTGTTAAGAGAATTCGCCATTGTGGCTGAAAGACAAGTATGGGCTAAGTCCGGCACAAAAGTTGTACGCAAGTACAGATGTACAAGCGGGCAAAGGAAAGGCCGTGTAGTTAAAGTAGCATCACAATGTTTTGCCGCTCCTAATATAGCGGCACGAATTAGACTTAAGAAAACTAAAGCTAGATTGGGCAACAGAATGGCTAGAAAAGCACGTAGAACAAAAAGAATGAATCCAGTTTCTAGACGTGTTGCACAAATGAATAAGTCTGCGAGATAGTAATGATTGTTTCAGAAGTAACAAGGGTATGGTCCAGGACAGGTGGTAAACAAACTAGAAAGTACAGATGTACTCACGGACATCGCAAAGGCAGGGTAATGAGTAGTCCTGCGGCATGTAACGCACCTATCAATGTTAGAAAAAGTGCTTCATTAAGCCAAACAAAGCAAAAGCGTGGTGCAACAATGGCAATTAAAAGTAAGATTACACGAAGAAATAATCCTGCTAGTAGGAGGCTAACTAGATTAAATAAACCAATGAGTAGTAGGAGCTCACCTTTTGGAAGGAAAAAGTTTAAATGAGAATATATGAAATCACAGAACAGCAAGAACTAACAGTGGTAAATGCTGACGATACTAATGTTACATTGATAGATCCAAAGACAAAAATACAAACTATAGTTCCAAAAGATCCTAAGAAGCCAGGCATGATCCAACCAGATCCAGATGATCCTAGTGGTAAATCATTTAAATTAGATAATAAATCAAATGGAGCTGTAGCTCCTACACTAGGTCCAGGAGCTAAGGTCAAAGTAGGCTCCATGACATGAAATTAAATGAATTAATTTTAGATTTTACCGTATTTACAACTATTGAGGAACAGGCTATGCTGAATAAGATGTCTGACAGGGCAATGTCTATTACATCTTATAATGAAAGAGAGCAAGTCATATTAGATAGTTTAATAAAGAAGAGTTTAGTAAGTAAGATAGGAAATAAAAAAGACTCTTTTTCGGTAAAAAAGAATGCTACACAACCAAGCCCTTAAACAGCTAGAAGATCTATTAAACGATCCTTATGTGTTAGGTAAAATACCTTATAAAAAAGGTAATAGTATCCGTATTGGCGAATATGTAATTAGGAAAAATAACACTGGATATCTCATATATAATTGTAGCACTAATAAAAAAGTTACAAATTTCTGGAGTAAACCTGCCGCATTAGCCTATGTCAAAGGTAAAATAGATCATATAAAATACACAGAAGATATTTTTAGACTTGATAAAACACTGGAAAAGAACGAAATAGATAGCATGTTCTACAAAAATACTATCGAAAAAGCACCAGAAGGTCCACGTAAAGAAGCGGCTTTAGTAAGATTAGAGATAGCAGAAGCAAATGTATACAATGCTAGGCACCGGTTGATAGGTTTAATATTTGATAACTAAGATAAATAAATATAACACAATAGGAAGAGAGCTATGAGATTAAATGACATTTCAAAACCTAAAACAGCTGACAACCTAAATGAAAATTTAGCAAAGCGTTTTGGACAAAAAATTAATATAGAACAATTCACACTAGAACAGCTACAGGACGTTCGAAATAAAATACGAACAAAAATGAGCCAATTTGAATCTAAAGAAAAATATGAATCAGTCCTTAAAGACTCTGAGTACCAAAAAAATAAACTCTTCCTTGATGTACTTAACCAAGCTATTGCGGAGCGTGAGGACATAGCAGACCAAGAAACAACAGAAGCTTCAAAGCCTGATTTTCCTGATGTTGATGGAGACGGCAATACTAAAGAACCAATTAGTAAAGCCGCAAAAGACAAAAAAGAAAAAGGCGGCGGAGACAAAAAGAAAAAAGATCTAAGCAAAGTACCTCCTCAGTTGAGGAAACACATGAAAGGTGAAAATGTGGACGAAGGTAAACAGATTATTGAAAACTATTTTGTTCATGTAGCTAAATTATTTGAAGGCGAAGAGGATAAGGCCGAAATTGTAATGGCCGCAAAAGATATGGTCAATAGGGTTACAGGCTGGATGGAAGACACAGCAGAAATGCAGGCAGAATCAATGCTAGAACTAGGCGATGCTATTCGTGACGAAATGGGGAACGTACAGTCAGAACAGTTTATTCAAACAGTTAAACCTGCACTAGAAAGTTTATACGGTTCCTTAGAAAGCACACGGGGAGCTCTTACAAGTGGCGTAGCCCAGCTAACAGGCGAAGAAGATCCTGCACAGGCTATGGGAGATGAAATGCCAGCTGAAGAACCTGCACCAGAAGGTGATGCACCTGCACCAGAAATTGAAGACGATTTCGCAGCCGCAGAACCAGCCGCAGGTGGTGAAGAAGAAGCAGGACGTGAAAAAAGAGAATCAATAGAAAGATCAATAAGACTAGGCAGAATACTTAGTTCAAAAAAAAAGTGAAAATCAATGAAGTAACACAGGATAGTTCTTTACTTGTACAAGTATTAAGAACACTTATATCCAGTGCAGACAGAAAAGGCACACCTGTCTTCCTACATTTTAGTAATGCTAAAAAAGAAGATATGAAGCAGGGTGCAAAAAATCTAGACTTAAATAAAATAATGCAAAATGTAGGCGGTGAACAGTTCGATTATGGAACTTTTAAAGCCGCCTACGATACAGATCCTCGTGTAAAGACAATGGTTGCAAACTTTAGTGAAAAAGGTGTAGAACCTAAAACATCAGAAAAAATTGACTCAAGTGGGCCACAACAAGATGCTTCAGGTGATGAAGTAGGTAAAATGGCACAAAACGCAACCAACCTTGGCGATAATTTATAACTTGACAATTAAATAGTTTTAGTATACTATGTATAACATGGAGTAAAAACTTATGGCCGAGAGAACCAAAGAAGAAATTATAGAACAAATTAAACATATTATCGAAACCAACGTTAAGCCCGCAGTTGCCAGTCATGGTGGTGTCATCGATTTTGTAGATTATGAAGATGGACACCTGCGTTTGATCCTTGGCGGAGCATGTAGTGGCTGTGCAAGTAGTACAATTACTCTTAAAATGGGTGTTGAAAATATGGTCAAGCATTATGTGCCTGAAGTTACACAAATAACTGCTGAAGATGATCCTAATTCAACTGTTGATCCATACTACATGGCAGACCCTTTTATGGACCGTTGGGATGGATATGATTACTGAAAAATTTAAATATCAAACAATCAATCGTAAAGAAATAGATGGAAGAAGAAAATATCTTACTCCTGATGGAAATGCTGTCGCAAGTGTAACTACAATCCTTGATGCCACAAAAGATAAAACACATCTTATTGCTTGGCGTAAAAGAGTAGGTGAACAAAAAGCACAGGAAATTGTAACAGAAGCATCTGGTGTGGGCACTAGAATGCACAAATATCTTGAAGATTATATAGAAACAAGCAAATGGCCAACTCCTGGTTCCAATCCATATGCACAACAAGCTCACAAAATGGCTGAACAAATTAAAGCCAAAGCACTATCTGATGTAGACGAAATTTGGGGATCTGAAGTAAATTTATATATGCCAAAAATGTATGCAGGAACAACAGACTTGGTTGGGCAATACAAAGGCAATCCTTGTATAATGGATTTCAAGCAAACAAATAAACCTAAAAAAGAAGAATGGGTAATGGATTATTACCTACAATTAGTTGCATATGCAGAAGCACATAACGAAATTTATAACACAAATATACGTGAAGGTCATGTGTTTATGTGTAGCAGAGATTTACAATACCAACAATTTGATCTATGGCCACATGAATATGATGAATGGAGGCGTGAGTGGTACAACAGAGTTTATACATACTATGAAAAGTACAACTAATGAATTATGAATTCAAAGATTATAGACCAAAACGCAATCCACCTAGTTTTACTGAATGGACTCCTGTCAATCCTGTGAAATACTGTGTAGGACAAGTATTCCTTTTATTTGTGCTACCATGGTTATTAGGTGTTGCATTAACCCCTATGGGCTTATTAATAAATGTAGTATTAGTAGATTTTATTTTTTATAAAAACGCACTAAGAAAGGAAGAATATTGACTAAATTAATTGTTGCATTAGATTATACTAATCCTTTAGATGCTTTAGAAATGACAGCTAAATTAAGAGGTCATGTTGATGGGTTTAAAATAAACCATGCTTTATGGAGCCAAAGTGTATATATTAAAGACTACTGTGAAAGCGGAGAATTATTTATAGATTTAAAGTTATGGGACACTCCAAACACAATTGATACAGTTCTAAGAAAAATTGTTGATAAAGGTGCAACAATGACTACAATAAGCACATTAAATAATCAAGCAGTATTTGAAGCAGTGTCAAAATATTCAAATCAAATTAAATTATTAGGTGTAACTTATCTTACAAGTTGGACTAGTGAAGATTTAAAAAATATTGTAAATCAAAATGCATTAGTGATGTGGAGAGAAAACATAATGCGTATTATGCCATATGATTTTGCTGGTATGGTATGTAGTGCAAAAGATATTAGCACAGTGAATGCAATAGCACCTAACATGATAAAAGTTTGCCCAGGTATAGGTGGTAATACAGGACAGCAACGAACAACAACACCTAAACAGGCAGTGGATATGGGGGCTGATTATTTGATTTTAGGTAGAACTATTACAAAGGCAAATGATCCTATTCAAGAAATTAATAATATACGCAATAGCTTATCGGCATAAATACTTTAAATTGATTAGGAGTATTTAATGGCTGTCGTACAAATATCACGTATCCAACTAAGAAGAGGACAGAAAAATCAAGGTTCCGGATTACCGCAACTTGCCAGCGGAGAAATGGGTTGGGCAATCGATACACGAGAGTTATTCATAGGAAACGGCAGTGTATCAGAAGGTGCTCCAACGGTAGGCAATACAAAAATTTTAACACAGTATGACGATATATTTGCATTGGCAAATTCATATGCTTATAGAGGTGATGAAGCATTTTTTCTTACAGGAGAATCAGCAGTAAGTCCTGTGAAAAGAACATTGCAGGACAGACTCGATGATTCAGTAAGTATAAGAGCATTTGGTGCTTCAGGAGATGCAAGCCAGCCAGCAAAAGCATTACTACAAAGGGCTATAGATCAACTTTACCTCAATGCCGCAATCAAAGGCAGTGAAAAAAGTAGAGTAGAATTACACATTGAGCCTGGTGTCTATTCAATTGACGGAACAATATTTGTACCACCTAATGCATCAATTATAGGCGCAGGTTCTGATAAAACTATTATTCGTTCTACAGGTAATGCACCTATCTTTCAAACTATAAATGATCATCCAAATACAAGTCCTGGAGTGTATGAGCCTGATAGCAGTTCAACATTTAATAACCAAGCAAGAAATATTAGAATACAAGGATTGACTTTAGAAAATACCATTGCAGACAGTAAAGGATTACACATTCAAACATGTAGAAACAGTGTGTTTGAAGATATAATTGTAAAAGGTCCATGGACACAAGTTGATAGTATTCCTGTAGATTATGACAATGACATAGGAGTGTTAATTACAAGTTTATCAGGAGCAGTAGAAAGTAAGGACAATAAATTTATAAATTGTAAAGTTTCAGGATGGGCTTATGGTATAATGAGTAATTGGGATATAGATCACCATATATTTGATAAGTGTGAATTTTCTACGTTAGGTAATGGTATTGCTTTTGGGGTAGATATGGCATTAGGTTCTGAAGCACAAGGAACTTCAACAGGACCTACAAACAGTATTATTAGTAATTCTAAATTTATTAACATTAATAGATACGGTATTTGGATTGAAAACGGCACTTCAAATACAAGTAAAAGTAATAGTTTTTCTTCTGTTGGTAATGAAGCAGGAGCAGAGCATCAACCAGTTTATTCAATTATATTTTTTAAACAAGCAGGAAACCAAAGTGTAAATGATCATTTCACTAGAACAGCAGAACTTTCTTATGGTACTAATAGCATTAACGATGTACCATATATTCCAGAAGTAACAGGTGTTGTAGATTATACTTCAGGATATCATCATACAAGATTGATAGGAAGAAATACAGTTGGATATAGATTATTTAGACTTCCAGGATTTGGACATCATGTATATACTTTAAATTATCAAATGATAAGCAATACATATGAGATGCAAAGAGCAGGAGTTTTAAAAATTGTAGTTGAGCCAAGAGGCACACCAAGTGTTACAATTTCAGATGATTATGATTACACTGGTGATGCAACGTACGAAGACAGTATAGGTTTTTCATCGGAGATATTAGATTTAAATTCTGACTTGACAAATGACACAATAGGTGTTAAAGTAATTAGCAACATGCCGAGTAATGATAGCACATCTTTCAGGTATAATATTGTCATAGCCAAGTCTGATATTGGTTAATGTTTGACCTAAGATCTTTTGAAGCACGTTTAAAAAATTGGGCAGAATTTAGAGAAAGCCTAGAAACTTCAAAAGATCCTTTCCAAGATGTATGCAATTATTACAATAC